>Ga0209624_10000973_pt1 | contig 23976 bp, 15 predicted proteins | sample JacPinW_OM2H0_O1_FD_188565 | JGI IMG/M metagenome (GOLD analysis project Ga0209624, IMG submission 188565) | Forest soil microbial communities from Algoma, Ontario, Canada - Jack Pine, Ontario site 1_JW_OM2H0_O1 (SPAdes) (version 2) | ecosystem: Environmental > Terrestrial > Soil > Boreal...
CGTTGATGGGATCGCGGGAATCGGATTGAGTCTTTCGTTTCAGCAAGCCGTTTTCCTGGCCGAAGCTCTCGCTCTGGATGATTTGTCCCACTACGAAGTGGCACACCGAAACCTTACAAAAGCTCCGTGGCGAATGACGCGGCTGTTGCTGCTAATGGACCGGAGTGAAGTGGTGAGGCGCAAGGTGCTCCGTCTATTTGCTCGCAAACCCTCCGTATTCTCGAAGCTGATGTCTGCGCATCTGGCTCAAGACCCGCGTGAAGCTTTGCATGCGAGCGAAATTCTGGGACTCAGTTGGCAAGTGCTGCTGGCTTAGCCTTCAGACGAAAGCTGCCGAATCTCCAGATGCTCGCTGCGAGAGCAGGCCCGCCTACCGTCGACAAACGTAATTTCCTAGGACGCGAAGTTCCCGCCGCCGCTCGCCTGTTGCGCACGGCCAATAAATCTCTCTGAAAGAAAAGAGGCTTCGATTTCTCGAAGCCTCCTTTCCAACGATACCGGAAGTGTATCGTTGCTAGTTCTTCGGTTCTTTGTCCTTTTCTTTATCCTTAGAAGGTTTTGACTCCTTTTCCTTGGGTGGCGGATTCGGCTTTTTTGCCTCGGGCGCCGCTGGATGAGGAGCAGGTTTAGCCTCTGCTGGCGGTGATTGTTTCGGCGCATTTTCGCGCGCAGGCGGCGGTGTTCTGTTGGGAGCCGGTTTCTCCGCTGGAGCCTCATTCGTGTGAGCCGGAGGTTGATTTTCGCGGACTGGCGGCTGTGTGCGACTCGGAGGAGGCGCCGGCTTGTTCGGCGCTGCCTCGTTGGTGCGAGCTGGTGGTTCATTCGTGCGAGCCGGGGGCTGATTCTCGCGAGCCGGCGGCTGCGTACGATTCGGCGGAGGCGCTGCTGGCTTATTAGGCGTTGCCTCGGTCGTACGCGCTGGCGGTTCATTCGCGCGTGCAGGAGGTTCAGTTCGATTCGGCGGCGCCGCCGGGCGATTCGGCTGCGCTTCGTTGGCACGCGCTGGTGGTTGATTTTCCCGGGCAGCGGGCTCGTTGGTACGGGCCGGAGGCTGATTCGCCCGAGCCGGCGGTTCGCTTATACGCGCTGGCGCTTCTGAACGATTGGCAGGCGCATTTGGCTGCGCTGCTGGCGGTCGATTAGCTGCCGGCTCGTTGGGCCGATTCGCCGGTTGCGCCCCCGTCTTGGCAGGTGGCTGCGAAGTAGCAGGTTTCGCGTTCGCCATCGAGCGGTACGCGGTGCGCGGCGCTGGTTTCGTCTGGCCCACTGGAATTGCACGAGCCGACGGAGCCATCTTCGTTACGACCGGCCTGCTGGCAAGCGTAGCAGGAGGCCGCGAGGACGGTTTAGCCGGAGCGTTGGGCCCAGCTACGGCCCGGGGCGTTGGAGCGATTGCCGCGGTTTGCACAACCTTTGCCCGCTGAATTTCCTGAGCATTCACCTGGACGGAAGCTTTACGAACCGGCTCGCCGTTCTGGAATGCAGTCTTCGAAACGGCCGTAACTGCGCCCGGTGAGCTTTGATACTGGTAGGTTCTATTCACAGCCACGTTTGTATTTCTATTGATCACCGTGGTGTTGTAAACGTTTACAATTTCCGTCCGGTTTACAATTCGCGTGTTCGTGACGTTGACCCTCGTCATGTAGGCTTCGCTGACGTGGTAAGAGGGCACCCAAACGTCGCGCGGGCCCAGCGGAAACCAAGCAACTCCAACTCCAGCTGCGCCGCCAAGTTCGATAGATGCGGCAAATCCGCCGCCTCCCACGAACGCCACCAGAGCAGGCGCGTACACGGGACGAACATAGACCGCACCAACCACGGGTACCGGGCCGGGAACCCATCCCCAGCCTCCGCCAACAATTGCCCAACGTCCATAATGGAACGGCGCGAAGCCCCAAGGCTCGTCTTCCACCCACGTCCAACCCCACGGCGCCACGAACGCCCAGTGCCCATCGTGATAGGGCGCCCAGCCGGCAGCTACGCCATTCGGAAACCAGACGTGGCCGTAGGTCGGATCGTCACGCCATGACCCATTGTCGTCCAAATCTTCATAGCCGATTACGTCGCGCGAAACGTATTGCGCAGATGCCATTTTGTCTTCACGCTGATCGCGCTGGATATTCCATTGTTGAAAATCGTCGGGTTCGGGAAGAACTTCGGTGTCATAACTCACTTCGTCGGTGCCGGAAAAAGAATATTGCTGGCCCCGAGCGACGTTGTAAGCCTGTCCGCCCGCAGTGACCTCGCCATCGCCGCTGACGACGCTTACCACGCTGGACGATCCATCGGCGTTCACGTCAATGCGATATTCGCCAGGCCGCAAAATCGAGAAGGCCGCATTCGGCGTATCGATTTCGTAGTTCTCATTGTCTTCGAGATGCAGCACGCGCAGATCTGCGGACCCCTGCGCAACTTGGATCTGAACCGCTTGATCAGTTAAGTTAAGGAAAGAGACCGCGGTCTGCCCACCGATGCGAAGCACGCTTCCGCCCAGGTGCAATTCACCGCGAGAGTCTTGGTCGGCCCAGAGTTGATCGCCGGTAGTTAGCGGGCGATTGGGGTTTGCGTCCACCCAATCCGACGTGCCGGCTGGCTGGAAGGAGATTGAACCCTGTATGAAGTTGAGTCGTGCGACCCGGCTAGGAGGATCGGCGTCTTGTTGATCTGCGTCTTGAGCGCGTGTCACGCCTGGCAGGATAAGCAAAAGTACAAAGCTCAAGAGTAGGAGCGCGAGTTCAGAAATTGTGTTGGAACGATGCTTGTTCAAGGCATCTCCTCGTATTTTAAGTTTAATTCGCGATTAACGATATATGGTCGAAACGGTGGGGCTGGGAATACCGCTTGTAAGTAGCTCTATTTTACTCCTACAACGACGCCCCCGTGGCGCCTATAAATTCACACAACGTATCATCTGCATCCTGCACTACTATTAGAATCCCCAAAACCCTGTATTTCAGGCCGATACATTCCAAGAGCTGGACGCTTAGACGAGCACAGTACGAGGCCGCTCATAAGGTAGAACCCTCGCAGCGAAGATTTGTTGCGGCCAGCTGAGAATGACGGGGAGGGCAATGGCAAAAAAAAAATGGCGCCAACCATTAGAGATTGGCGCCCGTGTTGCCGTTATCTATTCGAACCTATGCGGTTAGCGACTCAGCCTGGTAAAGGTCCAGAACAGAATCGCCGACAAGCATATCGATGCAGGTAGTGTGAGAATCCAAGCCATGAGCAGATTTTTTACTGTGGCCCATTGCAACCCCGAATGATTGGCTGCCATGGTTCCCGCGACGCCGGAAGAAAGCACATGCGTGGTACTGACGGGCAATCCAAAACCGTCGGCAGCCCCGATGGTAGCCATGGCGGTGATTTCCGCCGCGGCTCCCTGTGCGTAGGTCAGATGTTCTTTGCCAATTTTCTCGCCAACGGTTACGACAATGCGTTTCCATCCAATCATAGTTCCGAGCCCCAGGGCGATGGCGACCGCAACCTTCACCCACGTAGGAATGAACTTGGTCGCATTGTCGATGTGCTTTTTGTAGTTATCAATAACGGCTGCATCAGCTGTCGAAAACTCCGGTTGTTTAGTCTTCTTCATCAGCCGCAACGCTTCGCTGACCACATACATGTCATTGCGGAAGTTGCGAACCTTATCTTGCGGCACGCCCTTAAGTTCTCCGTATTGCGAAATTTCGGTGCCGATTCCATTTACCAAGCTGCGCAGCGCCAGCATGGTATTCGGCGTGAAGTGTTTCGAGCGGATGTAGTCGGTGACCTCGTCGCGCGGATCACCAATCACGGCGCTGGGAGAAACGTAATGGTCCAACACGGCGGCTGTCTGAATGGAAACAGCAGCGAAATCCTGCGATTGTTGATAAGTAACCGCGTGATTCACGGCATAGGCCGTCGGCACTGTGCCGATCAGGATGAGCATGATCAGGCCCATCCCTTTCTGGCCGTCATTCGATCCGTGAAAAAAGCTGACGCCCGTGCAGGTCAGCACCAGAAGCGCGCGAATCCAAAACGGAGGTGGCTGATCTCCCTTGGGAGCTTCATAAAGCGCCTTGCTCGGAATCAGTTTGCGCATGAGCAAGAGCAATCCACCCGCAACCACAAACCCTACGATAGGCGAAAGAACCAAGGATTTTCCGATGTTGGCCGCCTGTCCCCAATCTACGCCGCTGGTTCCGCTTTGCACTGACATCAATTGGTTCGCGATGCCCACGCCGATGATCGAGCCAATCAATGTGTGCGAGCTCGAAGATGGCAGACCGAAATACCAAGTCCCCAGGTTCCATATAATTGCCGCGACAAGCAAGGCAAACACCATAGCGAATCCCGCCTTGCTTCCCACTTGCAGAATCAATTCCACCGGCAGCAATGAAACGATGCCGAACGCGACAGCACCGCTCGATAGCACCACCCCTATGAAGTTCCACATTCCCGACCAAACTACCGCTACGTGAGGCTCCAGGGAGTGTGTGTAAATTACCGTCGCCACCGCATTAGCCGTGTCGTGGAAGCCGTTCACAAATTCAAAGCCAAGCGCGATCAAAAGTGCCACGCCGAGTAAGACATACGGTCCCACGGACACCTCATGCATCTGCTGAAGATCAGACAGCAGGTGCCCGCCGGCATAAATCAGCCCGATGATCAAGGCGACTCCAAAGACAAGCATGCCGATTTTGCCGGGCCCCGCACCAATCTTCTGATCCAGAACGGTTGTTGACCTTGTGGCCATTCTTACACCTCACCCATTTTGAAATTCAAAGTAAGAATTCTTATCTCGGATAGATATTGGAGGGATTGAAGCTACCGGGTGTTTGTTAATGCAGTGTGAAAGCCGTGTGAACAAAGATGAACGGGGCAATTTGGCGTATGGACCGACTGTCCGGGTACCTCACGATCTTCGGGTGCTTTTGAAACGTGTTTTGGTTCACCGAGGCTTCGTTCAACAGAATTTCACAGAACATTATCTTGAAATGTACGATGAGCCAACAATCCGCGCGTATATTTCCGCTCGAAGGATAAAAACTACCATGACCCTATTTGGGATCCCCACGATTGCCTGGATTGTGCTCTTGCTTTGCGTTATAGCCCCGGTGATATGGTTTTTCGCGCGACTGCACGCATCGCGAGACTGGGACTTTAAAGAACGATCGATGCAATATTTGAAGGAAAAGGATTTTGACCGCAAGCGTCGCGACATTCCTGTAGCGGCGCACCTCGATCACGAATTGGTTGACCGCTAGAGTCTAGAATCGCCCCTGAATCCTCGCGTTGTGCCCCGTGTGCCCAGTGCCTTCAAGATTTTGTGGGCAAGTTATCATTCCGAGAGGACAGCAAGATTCTTGATGACTGTTTGAGTTTTTAGTACAGTTCCGCTATTCTGTTTTCGCTGCGGGCGTAGCTCAGTTGGATAGAGCACCTGGCTACGAACCAGGTTGTCGGAGGTTCGACTCCTCTCGCCCGCACCATCTTTTGTTCGAAAACGATTGGCCGCTCCCCAACCAGCGAATTTTAACTCCTCCTCTTTTTTCTAACTACAATTCGGCAACGCGGCGCTGAAGTTCGCGGGCGATCTGATTTGCGTCTTGTTCTGCAGCGAAGCGGACAGGCGCGCCAATCGTTACGCGGACGTGCCCGGGTCTGGCGATGCGGCGTCCAGCTTGCCTCAAGTCAAATACTCCGTCGATCCGCATCGGTATTACCGGCAGGTTCAGCTGAGTTGCGAGCAGGCCGATGCCCGCGCGAAATGTATGGAGCTCTCCGTCGGGAGTGGTCAGGCCTTCCGGGAAGATCAATACATTCCATGCGCGGTCCGCTAGATCGCCTGCGAACGAGAAGCTGCGACGAAATCCCGAACCTCTCGGCAGCGGAAAAACGTTGAAAAGCGCAATCACCAGAAAATAGCCAACCCGCTCGGCTAGCCGCTGTAGGGCATTCATTTCTTTGGACGGGTGGTGCAGCGCCGCGAGCCGCTCGCCCCCCATGGCCGTGGCAAGGCGGTGACGAAACCTTGCCGGCAGGGCCGCGAGAATCCAGCCGACATCAATGTACGTAATGTGGTTGGAAACCACCAAAACAGGGCCATGAAGTCCGCGCAGATTTTCCCGGCCTTTCACTCGCGGAGCCGCCAGAATATAGGTCGCCGGCCACACCAGCAGATAATAGGTGGCCAGCCGAATCCCAGTGATCAGCCAGTTTTGCGCCCATCGTGGGTACCCGTATTCGGCGCGCGAAACAGACGGCTTTTGCAAGAGCTGCTCGAGCTGGCCGATAGTTTTTATTTCGCTGAATTTCGCTTCGTTCAAATCAACCTGATAACGCCCCTCGAGCGCGCTCATTAATTCAACCCGATCCAGCGAACTCATATTCAATTCGCTTTCCAGCGCGGTGTTCGAAGACAGGGTGCTTTGCGGCCGGCCGGTAATGCGCGCCACGAGTTCAGAGAGAGGATTGACGTGTTGAGTTTCAACCTGCCGGCCAAGTTTCGCTTCGGCGAATTCGCGTATGCGCGGAAGCAGCGGCTTATGTGTCGGCGTACGCGGAAAGTCCCGATCAGGCCAAACGACCCACTGGCGAATCTGTTGGAAATCCGCAAGCGATTTGTTCGCGCTTTGAACAACGATCCCCGCATCCACTGCCTGATTGTCGAGCAGCAAGACCGCGCACGCTTCCGCATTTCCATCTCGTTCGAGGCCGATTACAACGCTGTCCATCACGCCTGGCTGCTCGCGCAACGCTCGCTCAAGGTCTTGCGGATAAATCTTCATCCCGGCGGGCGTTACGATCACATTCTTTTGGCGCCCCTTGAAAAAAAGCCGTCCTTGTTCGTCCACTTCTGCCAGATCGCCGGTGTGAAACCATCCGTCTTCACCGACGACCGGTTGAAGACTGCGGGCGCTCCAGTATCCAGCGGCGATATTTTCGCCGCGAACTAAAATTTCTCCGCTGGCGTCCACCTTCATCTCCAATCCGGGGAAAAGTTTTCCGATAGAACCTTTGTCCGAACGAAATGGATGATTCAGGCTGATAAGCGACGTTGTCTCGGTCAGCCCATAACCTTGAATCACTGCATAGCCAAGCCTGTTCCAGAAAGATTCGGTCGATGCCGGTAACGCCGCACCACCGGAAATGAACGCCCAGAATTTCCATCCAAGCCGTTTGTGGATTCGCCGGAACCTCCACCAACGCAAGAAGAAATGTTCCTTCTCCGAAGCTTCGAAGTCCTTCATGAATTTCTCGATTCGGCCTTCCGCCTCCATTTGCCGCTCGAACTCTCTTTGCAGTGATTCGATCAGGCGCGGCACCGCGATCAGTACGGATACTTGCTCTTTGCGTATAGTTTCCAAAAGTTCCGCGGGTTTCAGAGATTCAAGAAATATGGTGTTCGCTCCCAAAATCGGTGCCACGAATAGCGCGAGCATCTGCCCGAAGACATGGCTAAGCGGCAGCAGATTTAGAAATCGCAACGGGTGGAAGATTCTTTCGTAGCGAAGATATTTTGTGATCTCGCGCTCGAGCGGCTCGATGTTGGCGAGAACGTTGCCGTGTGTAATTACTACTCCGCGGGGTTCTGCCGTTGTACCGGAGGTGAAAAGAATCTCCAAAATATCCTGCCGTGAAAGCTGCTGGGAAGCGTTCTCAGCGTCCGAGTGATGCGCGATTGCGTCGAACAGAGATTCAATTGCTAGGTGAGGGATATTTAGATCCGCCGCCGGGATCCCATGTGAGTAAATCAGTATTTTCGCCGATATCTGTTGTGCCACGCGGGAAGAGAAGTCCAAAGTAGAAATTCGATCTATCGGAACCACCACCGCGCCGCGCAGTAGGCATCCCCAAAAAACGATGGCCCATTCCGGCGAATTCTCGGCCCATACCAGAACTGCGTCCCCCTTCCCGATGCCGCGGCCTTCCAGTTCTCGGGCGAACCGGCGTGCACCCGCCGCGATTTGCTGGTAACCCCAGCGATTCGTCCGATAGCCTCGATGGCCGGTGAAAGCGACGTCGTGGCCATGGCGGCTATATTCGGAGAAGAATTCGGCTAGAGATTGCCGTCCCATGGGATGAGAATCCTACGTATCTTACTTGAAGAAGACCGTCGGGAGTGGGTAGCAAATAGCGACGAAAACTTTAAAGCATTCGGCAGGAAGTCCTAAATCACAAGAAGGCCAGCCGAGGAGGCCTTGTGCAAGCCTCCTCGCTGGTAATCCTTTAAAAACTTACCTGGAGTACTTGTCCAACTCACCAACGAGAGGACGCGCGGACTCCGGTACAGGCACGTTTCCGCCCAGCACGTCGTGGCGCGAAACATCGTCACCGTACATCGACTTATCTCCGCTGTGGTCCGCGTGAACGACCGTTCCATCCAAGCTCACTCCCGCGAAAATCCCCTTGCTGCGGGAATAGGAAAGGATTTCTGCAGTCAGCGAGACGTCCGTGCTTGCTGTAGCATTGCGTCCTACTGGACCAGCGGCAACCGAAGCATCGCCGCCCATCTTGAATTTATCGGCTAACAAATGCCCCAATGCGTGGTCATTCATGAACAGCAGAATTAAATCTGTCGAAGAACCGCCGGCTTGATATCCGAAGCTCCCACCCTCTACCGCCAAGAACAGCGGCGCGCTCCATCCATTTGCCGTTCGGCACACCGCTACTCCTCGGCCATAGTTCGCTCCGAAGATAAACGCGAACTTCTTCTCGCCGGGGATTATCGCGATGCATCGAGCCTTGTTCAAAATGCCCGGAGAAATGGAATCAGGCGCGTTCATAATTTCCTGGAAAACCTCAGCTGCTCTATGCGTGCGGTTGATGTCGTCTTCCTTGTCGGAAGCCGAGGCGATCGCCGGAAGAAGTAAAAGCGCACCCATAGCCAAAAAACTCAAAAGATACTTTTTCATTCTCGTCACTCCTTAGTTTTTGTCCCAACAAATTGCGGGCCGACGAAACTTAACGAGCGACCCTTCCAGGAACGAACTGACCCGCATTTGGACAATTTGCTACGACCCGGGGCAGGTTACACAGGTAATCGGGGGTTTCCCATACCCTGAGACCTGTAAAAACGAGGAGGGACAGGCCTTATTAGGACCTAAGGTGCTTATTTTCAGACATTTCCATCGGGCTTTTACGGGCGCAGTTGGACCAAGTCGGTCTTCTGCGGAGCGGCGCGCTTGTTGCCCTTCCACCGTGCCGGCCGCAAAGAACCGCTTCTTAGCTTGTTTACCGCTAATCCCACACCAATCGAGGCGCCAACAAAATGTTTCACCTTCAGCGGGCCCACAACCTTCACCGACCGTATCCAATGGAGTCCGCTGCTAATGGCGCAGCCACATTGCGAGCAATCCGGATTGCCTCCAAATATGCAAGGTTCAACTCGGCTCTTGAAGTCCGCTGAATAATTTGAAGACATCTTCGCAAAAAGACATTCGTCAGGGTTAGCTGGCGGCGCTAAGAACGTTTTCGCGACGCCCTCGGGCATCAGGAGCTTTGGATATTTCGACGATAATACCGGCAGTTCTCTCGCCAAAGTTTCGCGATTCTCCGGAAGCAGCATTTCAGGAGTTTGCTCGCCGATCTGCGGAGTATAAAGGCTGACCCAAATTCGATTTACTTCGGGTCTGCCGTTCCAGAAAGCAACATATTCTTCTAGATAACCCGGACGCGATAGCATAGGCCGCGTGATGGTCCAATGAATGTTTACTTCTCGTCCTTCGATGTTTTTAAGAATGCGTTCATAGGTGGCCGGTTTACGGCGGATGTCGTGATCTTCCGGCAGGCCATCGATTGAAACCGCAACACGCACGCGTGGAATTTTCATCCATTCCGCCGGGATGGGAATCACAGCGCTGGTCACCACCAGCGTAAACACGGACATCTTGCTGAGCTCCGGCAAAATCCGGCTCAACTCGCGATGCCGAACCAGAGGCTCGCCGCCCACCAACGAAACGTGCATCGGCTTGTGCTTGCGCACCAGATCGAGCACTCCTTCCACTAGCTCGTCTCCGCGCTTGTCGTTCAGATCCCGTAGTGTAACGCCCCCCGAAAGATGCGTGTCCCCATACGCGTAGCATCCCGGACAACTCAGCGGGCACTCGCGAGTGATCTCGATTGAGAGTAGGGGGACGCTGCCGGTTAGAATCCGTCCCCAGGATGTGAGTATCTCGCGCGGTGTAATACTCGGATTAATAGTTGTCGAAGACATATATCAAGAATAGATGCTAGTTTTACGGTAAGGGGTGCACGTTTACAACCGCGGACAATTTCGGTGTGTTTTCTATCTAACGGCGGCTCAAATCGCAAATTTTGCGCGGTGCAATCGACATTAACGATCCGCGCCGTGCTGCTCGATAAAGCGCAAAGCGTCTTCCGCCGATCTGCTTCCGGCTGCCGTACCTAGTTTATTCGACTCGGTGGTAGAAAACAATGGCCGGCGCTTCGGTGAAAACGTTGCCGGGTTAAATGTTCCTCTTTTGGTATGGAACACCCACACATATTCGCGGCGGTTCTTATCGGCGTCGGATGGCGAAACTACCGCAGTGTCAATGGTCGATAGGGGAGTGAAGTCCGAGAATCCATTTTTGTCGGTGTGCACGGGGGTAGGCATCGTGCCGTTAAAAAAATCAGCGTCGTGGGTGAAGATAACCACGAAATCCACCAGGGTCGGCGCTGGCGCCGGACATATGCCCGAAAAATTCTTGCCTCTGCTTTGGGTCATCCATCTGTATTGATTCGGCGAAAGGCCGTACGCGGAAAAATAAAGTTTGCAGCTTTCCTTGCTTCCCAGCGATTCCATTGGTGCGTCTTCCTCTTCGTCAGGATCGCGAGGACTTGCCGCGTGGACGTTTCTGCTGTCAGGCTGGGGCTCGATGGAAATATTGTCAGCCAGTGCAACGTTTGCGCCGGCTGGCGGAGTCGCTGGTTCCACTACGATAGATGCTCGAGACGCAGCGGCGGTCTTGCTTGAAACAGCTTTCGTGCTTGCCGCCTTCGTAGCTTTTGGGGTTGTTGATGACGAACTCGAAACCGTCACAGTTTTGCTTGAACTAGCCTTAACCTTTGTATCCGCATTGTTGCTGTCTGTTTTCGCCGCAACAGTCGCTCGGGAAGATTTTGCCGTGCTTGGAGGTGTGTGCACGGCCTTGGTCGTTGCAGTTGAATCGGCTACTTTGGTTGTGGATGTTGCCGAGTGCGTCGGCTGATCTTCAGCGTGATCCGGGACGGATACCGCGCTAGGCTGCTCGTGACTGGCAACGTTGTTAGGAGCCGCAACAGAAGGACTGTTTTTTTTGGCTACCGCTGGTGTTGGGTTCTTGGTGGAACTGGCGCTGCTCGACGCACTTCGCGCTGCATCGGGCGCCGGATTTGACTTAGTTGCATTTTCGCTCGCAGGCGCGCTCTCAATCGGCTTGCTGCTCGCGTTGCTGCTGGCGGGACTTACAGCGCGCGATCCGGCAGCGGCAACTAACTGTCGTTGTTTCTGGCTTGCTTGCGCTTCGCTCGAAGACTGATTAGCCTCTTCTGCTCCTGGAGGCTTCGGCAGTGCCTTGGCCTCTACATAGCCTTCTCGGCCGCCCGCAATGCGAATCTTCACATAGCCTTTTTCGCGGCTAAGGATTTCCACCGGCTCGCCGCACTTCAGCTTCATCGCCACATCGAAGCTATTCAACGAGTCGTACACCCATATGCGGTCTTCGTTCACGCCGCATTTTAGCGGACTGGTTTCCGCTGCCTGCATCGGCATTGCAACACAGATACCTAGAAGGATCGGAATCAGCGCGACATTACCTCGCATTATTCTTTCCCCCGGTTTTGCGCGGAAAATTGTGTCAAAGGAGTGACCATACATATCGAGTCTCGTGGATTCCAAACTGCCGAATCTACACAGCAAGTATGCTCGGCCAGTGAAGGAAGCTACAACTGGACAGAAGGACAGAACAAGGGCAGGGAAAAAGGTTCGCTTTATGTTCCCAAAGTATGTGGCGCACAGCAATTCCACCGAATTGTTGCACGTTTCTTTCCGCTCATTCTGATGCGTTATTTCTTGTGATGGCCTGCGCGCCTCTTCTTGTCGTATCTCGCTAAAGCGTCCTCGATGACCGGATAGGCCGTTTTGGCTGGCAGGATTTCGTCCACCTCCACCACTTTTCCTTCCAGATTTTTGTAATCCTGAAAGAATCTGCGAATCATGGCCAGCTTGTGCGGTGGCAACTCGCTTGCCTCGTGGTACTCGCTGTATTCTGGATCCGCCGTGGCTACTGCAATAATCTTGTGGTCTTTCGTCCCTGAATCGATCATCGCCATTAACCCAATTGTTCGCGCATCCATGATCGTAAGGGGAACCACAGGCACCTGGCAGAGCACCAGAACATCCAGAGGGTCATGATCTTCAGCGAGTGATTGTGGAATGAATCCATAGTTCGCCGGATAATAAACCGCGGAATAAAGTACGCGGTCCATTTTGATGATGCCGCTGCCCTTGTCGAGCTCATACTTCACACTCGATCCCAAAGGAATCTCGATTACGGCATGGAATTCTTGAGGGACGTTCTCGCCAGGACTCAAATCGTGCCACGGATGCATTGGAAAGCCTCCAGCTCCACTGATTGTAGGTTAGACCGGATGATTCGTCAGTACGACCTTGCCGCCTTGGCGCGCAAAAACGTAAACATTTTTTGGATCGATATCTTGCAGCGCGCGGTCCTTCAAATAATCTTCAGTGAACAAGAATACCCGGCCCTGGCCCTGCCAAAGGCGCGTAAATGATTGGTTGTCCTCGAAAATATTTGGAGCGTCGGGAAAGTACGAGCCGTACCACAAATTGCCGTCGCGGCCATTCAACACGTGCAGTTCAATTCCGGTGTAATAGTTCAGGGTCGAGCCGAATTCATATTTTCCGTTGATTACGATGGTGTCGCCCGGCTTGTATTCCCGTTGGATTTTCAGCGCTATATTCTTCGACGTAACTTCCGGCGAGAAAATTACGAATCCCTGATGCACGCAGAAGAGCACCACCACCATCATTCCCGTTAGCGCCAGATTGCCTTTTAAGGGCGCACCACGCCTTCGGAAAAACCAGCTCAATCCTGTGCCAATCAGTAGCGCGAATCCCACCAGCCAAAGCGGCGTGCGAAATAGGCCGAAAGCTTCAATCGTTAGATCTTCCATGTGCCCGAGCGATAATGCGTATTGCCCGGGATGCGGCACCAGGACATCGCCGATGTCAGTGCCAGGCGGGAACGGATGGGTCATCGCTAAAACGCTCATCGCCACCGCAAAACCCAGTACACCGATAATTAACAATACAAGCGACGCGGTTTTGCCGGATTTGCGTTCGCGGCTGAAAATATCCGATTCGCGCTCCCGTTGCATCCATCCGCCAATCAGCAATGCCAAGGCTGGCAATACCGGAAGCGAATAATATTCCTGCCGCGTGGAAAAACTGAAAAACAGCATGATCACTCCGGCCCACACTCCAAAAAATACATTTGCCTGAGCGCGTACACTAAGACCCTCTCGCCATTGGCGTACTCGCCCCGGTATCTCCTTCAGCGCCGGGAACAAAAACACGAACCACGGAATCAACCAAGCCAGAAGTAGTGCCCAGAAAAGCAGAAGTGGCACCTTGTCGTAATCTCGCGGAATTCTTTTATTCAGATAACGCAGCACTTGTTCGTTTACAAAATAAAACCAAAGAAAGCCTTTTTCCGGCCCACTGGGTTGCGCGGGGCTGCGAATTGCCGCCAGAATGTGCCAAGGCGCCGCTACCAGCAAAAAGACCAGCGTGCTCGACAACGGCCGCATGGCGAGAAGCTTCTTGAAATTTCCAGCAAGCAGAAGAAATACAAAAATAATCATTCCCGGAAACGCCAGGCCTATCAGGCTCTTCGTCAGTACGTTCAGCGCCACCGTAATCGCAAAACCCCAGCAAGCCCATCTTTCCGGTTTGTCCTGCTCATAGGCCACTAAGAAAAAATAAAGGCTCAGTGTCAGCCACATCGCTAAGACTGCGTCGGGAATCAGAAATCGCGTATAAACAAAAATCCCCGGTGCAGCTATCAAAATCAGCGCCGCATAAAATCCCGCCTCGGCATTCAAAAAACGCCGCGCAAATACCCACGCGCAAAATCCAAGTCCCAATACGCCCAATGCCAGCGGCAAACGCGTCTGCCATTCGCCCACGCCAAACAGCTTGTAGCTCACTGCCACACACCAATACATCAGCGGAGCTTTTTCCAGGTAACGTATGCCGTTCACGTAGAGCGTCACCCAGTTGTGATTCAGCAGCATCTCGCGCGCAGCTTCCGCATGAATCGAATCCGCGTCGTCTAAAAGTCCAGGTTGTGAAAGCGCCGGCAAGTAGATAAGCGCCCAGGTAACGAAAATTATCCCGAGCGTGGACGCCGTCGATAGAAATGGGACGGATAGAGACTTGCGCGATGTTGAATTCACAAAAACATTTTCCGGGGGTTGAATCAGGCCAACATTCTAACTGAATGTCCGATGAATTCCGATTCTTCTGTCGCCCCTAAGTGTTTTTTCGCAGAAATGTTACTTCTGCACGCGGGGCGGCCGAGAAGACCGCGATTTTGACAATTGTGTAGGGGACTTAGAGAGGAGTCTAAGGAACGGCCGGTCCCGAAACGCTAGCGTCGGTTTTTGCTGCTGCAGCCGAATGTCCGCCGCATTGTGCTTCGACTAACTTTTGCAGCGCGTCGTCCAGAATTGCGCCTTGGCGAGATTTCGCCGAGCAAACTTGCGCCGCTCCCAATTGCAGCGCCCCGCGCAAATCTGCGCCATCCAGATTTGCATTCTGCAAGCTCGCGCCGTTCAGCACCGTTCCATTAAACTGCGCCCATCGCAAGTCCGCGCCGCTCAAGTCCGCGTCGATAAAAATGGCGGTCGAGAGTTGCGCATTCACCATCCGCGCGTTAGGCAGTTTCGCGGACCACAAGTAGGCTTGCTGCATGTCCGCATGTTCCAGGTCAGCTCCATCCAATAGCGCATCGCGGAGGTCGGCCTTTTGCATGTTCGCTCGAACCAGATTCGCCGCGGACAGGTGCGCGCCGTAAAGGCTCGCGCCATCTAGCCGCGCATCAACTAGATTCGCCTTTCGCAGCGAGGAATACGAAAGATTTGCGTTCCGCAGATCCGCGCGAGCCAGATTCGCGCCGTCCAGTTGCGCCCGATCGAAATTCGTGTGGTTCATCCGCGCACGATCTAAGATCGCCAGCCGCAAATCCGCTTGGCCAAAGTCTGCTCCGCGCAGATCCGCTTCCGCCAAAAACGCGCCGTAAAAATCCGACCGCCACAGGTGCGCGTTCGCTAGAAATATTCCGTAGGCCTGGGCGTAGCGGAAATGAGATTCATTCAGCCGCGCACCCTTCACCTCGGAAAGATCGTCGCTACCGTCGGTGGCTCCACTGTGCCAGTCAGAAGGTTTCGCCGAAACCGGCGCCTCCGTCAAGTCCGCGTAGGGATCGTATCCCAGCGTCCACAAAACCGCGGGAGCCCACCTTTTGGCGCTGGTAGAAGAAAATTGCGGCGCGCGCTCCTTACCGTGTGGGACGCCGGTGATCGTCCCAATCGATAGAAAAGTCAGAATCACAAACAGAATAATCGCGAGCGTCGCGGGTTTTACCTGCCTCAATTTCTCGACAATATTTTTCTTAGGTTGTTCCGATACCACCCAGCGTGCTTGCGGCCGGCCGATTTTAGTCGTGGCGTAAAACGCGATTCCGGCTGCTGCCATCACCAGGAGCTCGTGCAAAATCGTTCCGTGAATTTCTTGCAGCGTCAGATAGCGGCCCCAAAAAAGTACGAGCACAACCGGAACAATCCAATATGCCAGTAATGCAGACGCGCTCTTTTCAATGAGTCGCGTAGACGGCGCGTCCTGGTTCATCCAATGGAAATGCAGTCGCATAAGCCCGGTGACAATTCGCGATTGCTTTTCACCAAGAACGCGGCCGTCCGGAAAGACTGCCGGCAGCTCCAGCACCGAATCCCACAAACGTTGCAGGTGATATTGAAAAAGCAGGTAAACGCAAAGCAGCAGAACCGGCGCGATCAAATAAATCTCAGCGGTAGGAAGCGCAGCGGATGCGGCAGGGGAATGCAGGAACGGAAGAATAGCCGAATCGGAAACCAGCTGCACGTCCTTCGTCTTCCAAATCATCAGACAGGAAACAAAACTGGCGAACAGCATCGCTGCGAACATGCGCGCTGACGTTTGCGAAGCCTTCGAGAATTCCGCCAGCGCGTCAAAGTGCGAAATCTGTGCCGGCAATGACGCATCTCGCAAATTGGTGCCCGCCAGTTGCCGCGCCACAAGCCCCATCGCGCTTTCCAGCGAGGCACCTTCCAAATTTGCGCCCTCTAGTTTTGCTCCCACCAGGCAGGAATCCTGCAAGTTTGCGCGAACCATGCAGGCATCGCGCAAATCCGCCAACAGCAAATCGGCCGCCTTCAAGTTCGCATCTTGCAAATCCGCATATCGCAAATTGGCACTGATTAATTCCATGCCTTCCAATTTTGCAGCGCGGAGATTGGCCTTCTTTCCCAACACTCCTCGTGAATCAAGCCACTCCTTGTGATTTCCAAGAGCTTCTTCCAGCGCCCACTCGCTTGAATCAATTCGGGCGGCGCCCGCCGAGCTCTCGGTGGAAACCAGCGCGGGAATAATCGCGCCATCATTCGTCGCTATGTTTTCGTCGCGCGTTTCTGCGAGCACGTCCGTCAAACTTGGCCTCAGCGCCTCCGGAATCTCCGTTAACGTTGGTGGCAACGCCCTCGCAACACGTTCATCGGCAAATGCCGCGGCAACTTCGGGCGAATCCAGCGCCATCGAGTCCACTTCGATTTCCGCCATCATTTCGTCTTCAGAAGCTAACCAGGTTGGAGGCGTGTCTTCGCTTTCTGAAGCAGGTGCCGGAGCGGCTTCGGGTTGCGGAATTGGTTCAGGCTCAGATGCGGTTACGTCTGGACTAATTACTTCGTTTTGCTCGGAAATAACATCATCTTCTTCTACGAGGGTTTCATCTTCCGCAGAAACATCCCGTGATGTTTCCGCAGAGCCCACTTCTTCAGTAGAGCCTTTGCTTTCCGCGGATATTTCTTCCGACGCTATTTCATCCGCCGCCGGCCAATCGATATCCTCCGACACATCTGAAGCGGTAGGTTCAGTATGTACAACCGTTGAAATCGCAGCCGCCGTTTCCGTCGCTTGCGGAATCTCGATAGGTTTGGCCCCATCCAGAAAATTCTTGGAAAGAAATTCCTTCAATTCATCTTCTGAAGGCGCTGCCTGCTTGCCAGCCCGATCTTCCGCGCCTTTCTGATCGACCGTTTGTTCTTCGGCGGACGTTTCAGCGATCGGTTCTTCCACCTGCACGCTCGCGGTTTGCCCCCCGCCAGACGAGAAGAGACGCTTGAAAAGAGAAGCCATTGGATGTGCCCACTGCCCCCGTAAAAGTTTCTATCGCGCAAGCCTGCGGCTTGTTCGTGCTCTATCAATCTTAGTCTGTTTCAAGACTTGTCCCGAAAATGCTATCGCGAACGTTTCTCAAATCCATCCTGTACGTTAGTTCAGCCCCCGAACAGCTGCTCCGGAGTGCTTCCACAAGATTCCACATAGACTCGCTCGGGCTGCATCGCGGCGTCTGACTCCAAATTGTCACCCGCCGCACAAAACGGGCTGCGCCAAAGCGCCTTCCGCAGTATTCTTAATCTGTACTTCTGCCTTATCCCGGCTCCGTCTGCCGTGGGGAGGAACTTACCGTGGATGCCAAAGCATCGCCTGCGCCAAAGCCGCAGATGCGGATCGAATCTGACAGCATGGGGAAAATTGAAGTCCCCGCGGACCGTTACTACGGCGCGCAAACTGCTCGCTCAATAATTCATTTCGACATCGGCCGCGACACCATGCCGCCCGAACTGATCCACGCATTTGGCGTACTTAAAAAGGCCGCCGCGCTCGTAAATCAGGATCTCGGCAAGCTTTCACCCGAAAAAACGCACCTGATCGTGCAAGCGTCCGATGAAGTGATTTCGGGAAAGCTCGATGACCATTTTCCCCTTCACGTTTGGCAGACCGGCAGCGGCACGCAAACCAACATGAACGCCAACGAAGTGATCTCGAATCGCGCTATTGAAATAGCGGGCGGCGTAATGGGCAGCAAAAAGCCCATTCATCCAAACGATGACGTAAATATGTCGCAATCCTCCAACGACACGTTTCCGACCGCGATGCACATTGCCGCCGCGTCGCTTGTCACAGAATTTCTCATCCCCGCAGTCACCGAGCTGCGCGACGCCATCAACGAAAAAGCGCACTCGTTCGCAACCGTAGTCAAAATCGGCCGCACGCACCTGATGGACGCGACTCCACTCACCGTCGGCCAGGAAATGTCAGGGTGGGTAAACCTGCTCGATCGCGATATCAAATGGTTGAAGGACACTTTGCCCGGTCTCTACGACCTCGCCATTGGTGGAACCGCCGTAGGTACTGGACTCAACGCTCACCCGGAATTCGCGGAGCGCGCCGCGAAGAAAATCTCCGAACTAACAGGCTTGCCGTTCCGCTCGCATCCCAACAAATTCGCCGCCCTCTCCGCGCACGACGAAATTATCTTCGCCAGCGGCGCTCTCAAGACGTTGGCGGCATCCATGATGAAAATTGCGAATGACATTCGCTGGCTCGCCTCCGGTCCACGCGCCGGCTTTGGCGAGTTAGTCCTGCCGGAGAACGAACCAGGTTCCTCGATCATGCCCGGCAAAGTAAATCCGACGCAGTCCGAAGCCGTCACCATGGTTGCCGTTCAGGTGTTCGGAAACGATGCGGCCATCGGATTCGCCGGCTCGCAGGGAAATTTCGAGTTGAACGTTTTCAAGCCGGTCATCATTCACAATTTCTTGAATTCCGTACGCCTCCTAGGCGACGCTTGCCATTCCTTTACTTCCCACTGCATCGTTGGCATGGAAATAGACAGGAAACGCATCCAGCAAAATGTTGAAAACTCGCTGATGCTAGTTACCGCTCTTAGTCCCAAGGTTGGCTACGACAAAGCCGCTGAAATCGCACACAAGGCTCATCACGAGCATCTCAGCCTCCGGGAAGCCGCGCTCAAATTGGGTTATCTCACCGCCCAAGAGTTCGACGATCTCGTTCGCCCGGAAAATATGACCCATCCGTAGGTCGCGATCGAGTTTTTCGCTCACACCTTCCTGAACGCGATCTGCGCCGTAATCTTCACCTTCCACAGCTAACAGTTTCACATCGGTACAAAATCTATTTCATTTTGGAAAAATCTTCGCTCTAATACGCGATTTTCTTTGACACACTTTCGCCACTTCAATACATTCAATCTCCTCTCAGTTTTTCTGGCGTTTCACCCCTTCCGTGGGAGTCCCCATGAATCTTCTCATCGCTGAAAACGATTTCGCACTTGTTGGAGTCTTGAAGCCGCGTTTCGAAGCCGAAGACTATGCCGTGGACTTAGCGCGTAATACCGAGCAATCAATGTCCATGTTGCGAGGCCGCGAATATCACGCTGCCATCGTCGATCTTGATCTGCCCTCTACCGAAGGGCTCGCCATCCTGCAGTTCGCTAGAGCTGCCTATCGCGATTTGCCGATTGTGGTTCTCGCTAGCCGCGCGGATCTGGCGCAACGCGTTCACGTACTCGATTGCGGTGCGGATGATGTGGTCCAAAAGCCTTTTGACTTCTCTGAACTCTTGGCTCGAGTGCGCGCAGTTCTGCGCCGTGGCCTCCGTAGTTCGCAGCCCGAGTTGCGCCTGGCAGACTTAAAACTGAACCGCATCGAGCGCACCGTAACGCGCGCCGACAAGAAGATCTCGCTAACACCGCGGGAATTTTGTTTGCTCGAATACCTGATGTTGCGCCAGGGACTTCCGACCACTCGCGCCGAAATCGTCGAGCATGTTTGGAAACTTTCAGGCGATACGCTCACCAACGTCGTCGATGTCTATATCAACTACTTGCGGCAAAAGATCGATGACCGCGCGGACTGCAAGCTAATTCACACCGTCCGAGGCATCGGCTACGAAATGCGATCTTTACTGGACGCCGACCTTCAGCGTACGCGGAATATAGGACGTGAAGCGGCCGGGGCAGTTGTATGAAGCCGCCGGACGCCGGCATCCCTGAAGCGCAATTGTCGCTCGGTCTAAAACCAGTTTGCGGCATTCCATCTGATCCCGGCCCGGAGTCTGCGGCAGGGGATCAGGAACGGCGCGATTTGCTCTCACTCGGCCATCTGCCGCAGGTGCGTTTCATTGCCCGGAAGATTCATGGCCGGCTGCCCCAGCAAGTCCTGCTCGAAGATCTAATTCACGCGGGCGTGCTGGGCTTGATGGACGCCATAAAGAAATACGATCCGGCTAAAAAAGTTCAGCTGAAGCACTACGCGGAATTTCGCATACGCGGAGCCATCCTCGATAGTCTTCGCCAGGTGGATTGGAGCCCGCGAGCGCTCCGAATTCAAGCTCGTCGTCTTTCTAAAGCGGTCGCCGACTGTCGAGCGCAGCTCGGACGCGATCCCAGCGAACCTGAAATAGCTGTCGCGCTGAAAATAACGCTCTGCCAGCTTCAGCGTCTTCTTGGTGATTTGCGCGGCCTCAATGTCACAAGTCTGCAGCCGGATGCGGGCCAGTTGGGCGCTAACGGTAAAGCGATTTGCCGCTCAGGTGGAGAAGAACAGGATCCTTACCACCAAACCTTGCGCTCGGAAATGCAGGGCTTGTTGACGGGCGCCGTCGATCAGTTGCCCATTCGTGAACAGGAAGTGCTCGCGCTCTATGATTTCGACGAGCTCACTATGAAAGAGGTGGCTGCGGCGATGGGTATCGGTGAGTCACGGGTATCGCAGATTCATTCCAGCGCCATGATCCATCTCCGCGAACGCTTGTTCAAACGCCTGCGACGAAGCTCTGGCACACCTCCGATCGCGATTATGTCCGTTGCCGTTCAGCAGGGAATTCGCTCCAAGACGCTCATGCGCCACGTGACGCCGATGAATGGCTGTGCGCAGAAGTTAGCGGGATGACCGTCTATTGCTGATTTGTGCTTGGGGCCGTCGAGTCTGGCGTGGACGAAGCGGGGACGGGAGGAGCTGGCGAACTTGAAGGCGAAGTCGAAGACACTTCCTCTACAACTTTTGCAGCGAGTTTCTTGCTGATGGGGCACAACGAGTCGTTGATTCGGCATTGAGCCAGAGTAAGACGGCATCCGCAATCGCAGCTTTCAGAATTTAGCCGTTTGAGCGCGACTTTCTTCAGCTCCGGAGTCAGCCCCTTAAAGTCAACGTCCGGAAGCTCGGTTGCCAGCGCTGCGTTCTTCAGAAAAATTTGGCCTTCGTCCTTAAAAGTTTCCACGCTCGCTTCTACCGGCATTCCCAGCAGGCTTCGCGCTTCCGTCTCGTAGACAAAAGTGGGGTACAACCCGACATGTTTCTGCACTACTTTCCCTTCCGTGTTTACTACGAAGGAAGTGGGAAGCGCGGGAACCCCGCCGTACTCCTGAATTATCTCGCGGCTGGCCATCACGATCGGATAATTCACACCCGCTCTCACCGCGAACTTTTTCACCAGCCCCACTTCTTCAGGGTCATCCATGGAAATTCCGATTACCTGCAGGCGATCCTTGTAGCGGTTCTGAAGATCGACGAGTTCGGGAATTTCTTCGCGGCAAGGGGGACACCACGTCGCCCAGAAATTTAGTAGCACAACTTTTCCTTGCCAATCCGCCGTCGAGACCACATTTCCGTCGATGTCGCGTGCGAGAAAAGCGGGAGCCGGCTGCGGGTTGCTGGCCAGTCGAACAACTTGCATGCGATCGGATTTTTGTGCGGCAACGTTTCGAAGGGCCGCCGTGCCGCCGGTAGCCGGAGCCTGCTTGCCTGTGGAAATTGCTCTTGGCACGCGAATCAGGTCTGATCGTCCCGCCGCAATTCCAATCGCAATTCCTGCGAGTCCCGCCACCGCAGCCAAAATAAAAATAAAATATTTCTTCATGCTTCCTCGACTGCCCATTCCATTATGCAGCATGCTCTTCCGCCGAACAATGAGTAGCTGACGGTGATGTCGTGCGGGACACGCCCAGTCTTCCGAGCCCCGCCAGGTGGACGATTCCTGTATCGGGCCGAGATTAGAAATCGCGAAGAATCCGCCTCGGACCGATGTTGGTAGCCGCCCACCAAATCCAATTCGGGATTGGCAGCGCGAGCCAGTTCCGAACTGGGATTGAACGGAAGCATGTCGCCGCGTCGTCATCCTTAAGTTATTGATAATAGAAGCCTCTAATGCTATCGGCTGCGCGAAAGTTTGGGCATCCCAGTTGCATATGGCGATGCGTGGGTCGCGTTCCTACACGATCCGAACTGACAGTGAGTGGGGAGGAAGGGGCCCACCTGCTGAAAGCTCCGGGTCGTTCCCACCTGCCTCTGAGAGGGAAGCTAGGATGGATGACCCCATGATTCGGTCCGCCTAGGCCGAATCAAGGAACGCGGCCTTTAGGGACCTTCGATCCCAAGCGAGGGTCCCTTTTTATTTGCTCCTCTGCCACGCGGAAGACTCCGCGGACGGTTGTCGGTGACCTCGGTCCTGCGAGGCCCATCTCCTGAGACATTGACAGCCCTCGCCGACCAGGAAGTTGCCACGCCCGGCGTCCTTGTAAGTAATCGTTGAGAAGGTCCTCAATGCGGCGGAGCCTGTTCCGCGGTGCGTTCGCCGACGAGAAGGTTGTATTTGCAGTTCAGGAGCGCATTGTTGATCGCAAGAGGTTTCGCTCAGGTCGAGATGCTCCTGTTATAATCCGCGCATGACGTTAATGACTGCCACCTACGAATTGCAGGAACGACTCAAGCCCGAGCACTTTCGCTCGCTGGGCGAGTTCTCCAACACTTACGGCCTTCAGAAATTCCGCTATGACGAGAAAAAAAATCTCCTCCATTTTGACTACGACGCATCGCGCCTGACAGACAACGTGGTCGAGAGCGTTTTGCGCCAAGCAAGAATCCCCGTTCTGCGAAAGTTGGAACCTGCTCGCCAGTGACACCCGAATCGAACCAGCTCGCCAACATCCGAGTCGAACCTGCCTCTGTAGTCGAATGAAATGTCGCATAACGCGAGAGCCGCGCCACGCCAACGTCCGTCCCGATCAGCAAAATGTTTGGACTCGGTCGGGGATGTTTGTGGGTCGCGGCTTTAGCCGCGACATAAGCCGGTATGATCAAAGCGGCTTTAGCCGCTGAAGTTCCGCTGTGGCGTGTTCCCGCTCTCGCTTCGCTCTTCGCGGATACCCACTTGTTTCTTGTCAAACGGAGCGGGAAATTGATCGAGTCGGGCCTTGTCATAGCTGGATCTTGCGCAGGCGTAGGGCGTTGGTGATGACGGAGACTGAACTGAAAGTCATGGCGGCGCTGGCCAGGATCGGGCTGAGCAGCAAACCGAAAAACGGGTAGAGCACGCCGGCGGCGATGGGGACGCCGAGCGAGTTATATACGAAGGCAAAGAAAAGATTCTGGCGGATGTTACGCATGGTGGCGCGGCTGAGTGTTCGTGCGCGGGCGAGGCCGAGCAGGTCGCCTCGCAGCAGAGTGATTCCGGCGCTTTCCATGGCCACGTCCGTCCCCGTGCCCATAGCGATCCCGACGTTGGCTTGTGAAAGCGCGGGCGCGTCGTTTACTCCGTCACCGGCCATCGCGACGATGTGGCCTTCGGCCTGAAGCTGTTTCACGATCTCACTTTTCTGGCCGGGCAAAATTTCCGCATGGACCTGGTCGATGCCCAGTTTTCGCGCGACGGAATCAGCCGTTGCGCGGCTGTCTCCGGTTAGCATGATGATGCGAATGCCTTCGCGATGGAGTTTGGTTAAAGCTTCAGGCGTTGTTGATTTTATGGGGTCGGCTACGCCAATGATTCCAACGACTGCGCCATCCGCCGCGACGAACATCACGGTT
>Ga0209624_10000974_pt1 | contig 23936 bp, 21 predicted proteins | sample JacPinW_OM2H0_O1_FD_188565 | JGI IMG/M metagenome (GOLD analysis project Ga0209624, IMG submission 188565) | Forest soil microbial communities from Algoma, Ontario, Canada - Jack Pine, Ontario site 1_JW_OM2H0_O1 (SPAdes) (version 2) | ecosystem: Environmental > Terrestrial > Soil > Boreal...
CTCACATGCGCCGCAATCTCATCATCGCCGTTCTCTACACAGTCGTCACTACCGTCCTCTTCGGCCTCGTGTACCCGTTCGTCGTCACCGGCATCGCTCAGGTGCTCTTCAAGGACAAGGCAAACGGCCAGCTCATCCAGCAGAACGGTCACCTCGTCGGCTCGCACATCATCGGCCAGCCCTTCACCGCAGCGGGCTACTTTCACTCGCGCCCCTCCATGGCAGGCAACGGCTACGATGCCGCGAACTCCTCCGGCTCTAACTATGCGCCTACGAATAAGAAGCTGATCGACCGCGTCGCCGGCGACGTCGCGACTCTGCAACTCGACCACCCCAACACCGACGTCCCCATCGACCTCGTCACCACATCCGGTTCCGGGCTCGATCCCGATATCACCCCGGCGGCCGCGGAGTTCCAGGTCACGCGCATCGCCCACGAGCGCAGCCTGAGCGAAGACGCCGTCCGTAGACTCATTGCGAAACACACTCTGGGCCGTCAGCTCGGCTTTCTCGGTGAGCCGCGCGTCAACGTCCTTGAACTCAATCTCGACCTCGACCAGGCGGCACCCATCCCCGCCGGCAAGTAACTTTCCAATGCCACCCACAAGAATCTGGTGTGCTCTTGGTGTTCTCTTGGGGTACTGCCTTTCAGTAACGTGATTCTTATTGGAATCCACCAGCAACGATCACTGCTTGCAGGCTCGTCAGATCTCGATAGCGGTGACGTGTCAATCGGTATGCGATGTTCAGGCGATCTCCAATCGACGGGGCGCGCTCTAACGCGGATTCGATATTAAACCAGATGCCTGAGAGCACAAGATCTTCGCGCAGTAAGCGCAACCGCCCGTGCTGGCCATTCGTCAAAGCGTCGAACGCGTCAACACAAAAAGTCCCGGAGTAGACGGCGGACTCGAACCCTCGTCCGAATGGGCCAATCCGATCGAAAGCCGCAACAGCTTCGCAGGTATGCGAGGACGCATCGAGTTCGCCATCCGTCCAGACAGTTGGTTGTGTTGCCGGAACTCCTGCTGTTTGATCCGCAACTGCTTCAGAGAAGACTCGTTGAAACCGATCGATATCGCAGACTCTGATCGTCGCTCCAGCTGCGGCCTGGTGTCCGCCATGGGCTATCAGCAGATCCGGGTAAGCTGTCGCGACGTGTTGCAGAGCACGTTGCACGTCAACACCGGGTACAGAACGGAAAGATCCACTCGCGAGTCCTTGTGTGGCTGCTGATGTTGTTGACCTGGCACCTTGCCCTTTAGGGGCGAAGATGGCGCAAGGCTTTCCAAATGCTTCGACAACACGACTTGCGGTGATGCCGTGAACCCCCGAATGACCGTCCTCGAAGAACAAAACGATGGCCCGCCCTTCGACTAAAGATGCTTGGGGAAATGCCTGTTGTCTCAGTCTTCGCTCGATTGTCTGGCGTTCCGTGTTTTCGCGTTTGAGTTCGCTCCAATATTGAGCGGCCTCTGTCTCCGACTTCGAAATGAGAAAGCGAAATCCGGCCTCGGCCCAATCGAGACGTCCCGCAGCCGCGATCGCGGGAACCAATCGGAACGCGACGGTCTCCGCATCGATCTCGCCATTCTGCTCGTGCGCAAAAACCTCCCAACATGGTCGGCACTTTGAGCGAACCTGTTCCAACCCTCGACGAATAAATGCCCGGTTGATTAAACTCGCGCTGGGCGACAGAGACACGCAGTCTGCGATCGTAGCCACTGCGACGTAATCCAGAAGGCTGGTCAAAGGAGGCAGTTGGGCGAAGATGCCGCTTTCCAACAAGGCGCTCCTTACCTTCGCCATTACCAGGAACGCAACCCCTGCGCCACAAACATGTCGGTCATACTCCGCATCCAACCGCGACGGATTCACAACGGCATATGCAGAGGGGGGCGGCCCCGCATCGGGGATGACATGATGATCGGTAACCACGACATCAATCCCCTTGGCGGCCAGCATGGCAATTCGCGGTTCGTCGCTGCTTCCTTTGTCGGCTGAGATCACCAGCGTCGCTCCGAAGCTTTCGATCCGTGAAACTACTGGCTCGCTTATTCCGTATCCTTCCGTCAGCCGGTGGCTGGTGACAACGAAAACACGGTCAGCCGCAACACCAAAGAAGTCGACAAGCGCAGTCCAGAGCACCGCCGCCGAGGCCGTACCATCCATATCGTGGTCGCAGGCAAGTGCAATACGTTCGCCCTCTCGAACTGCGCGCACGATTCGTTCCACCGCGCGAGCCATCGAGGGGATTGCGCTGGGATCAGCAATGGCGGAAAGCTTCGGAGAGACAAGTAATTCCCAGTCGATAAAGCGGTCGAGCCGCCGACCCAGGAAGTCTGCAATGTGAGAAGAGGCGCCCGCATTCATGTAGGCATCGCGCACTGACGGGTTGCATGGTCGCTCAGCGATAACTTTGGGGGGGAGTTTAAATTGCACAGTAGGATTGCCCGCGAACGCGGCGTTCGATCAATCTCTGCGGGCTAGCCTTTCTTCGATCGACCATGCCTAAACGATAGCAAAGAAAATGAAGTTGTGAACACACCGCCTGTGTATACCGGATGGTTGCAAAGGGCGACGCGCCGTGGCTCAACCAGGGCCGGAGACTTACTCGTCGCTGTCGCGGTCGTCCACGACGATGCCACCCAGCTCCGAAACAGTGTCCATCAGATTCTGGAAGCTGTCATACCAGTCAGTCGCGATCTCGAAGATGAACATTACTCCCTGGTGCGCGAACCCCAACTGCAAGTAGCCCACCTTGCCGACGTGATTCACCAGGTACTCGGCGTCGTCGATCTCTTCGGCCACATCGTCAGGAAACGCCTGCTCGCGGATCTGGTCGAGCAGAATAGCGATATCGGCCTTCTCCAGCACAACTTCGCTCATGGTCACAAACGGCGCACCTGCAGCCTTCGCGTGTTCGACAAAGTCCTTCCATCCGTCGGGGTTTTCTTCTTCGAAGATGACGGTAGGAACTTCTTCGGTGACATAGCCGTTGAGCCGGCGCATGCCGTGGCCGGCGATGAACGCCACCATGTCGTCTTTCAGCGAGATAAGATTGTCAGGTTGCATCAGATTCGTATTGTCTCAGAAACCAGTCTGCGCCGCACAGCGCCCTGACACACAACGGCCAGCTCGGAGAGGAAACCCTGCATTGTCAAAGTTCCAGCATCATCTCTTCATCTGCACTAACGAGCGGGACAAAGACGCCTCCCGTCCCAGCTGTGCTGGCCACGGCAGCGGCAAGCTGAAAGGCGCTTTCAAGGACGCAATCAAGGACGCCGGGCTGAAAGGCAAAGTCCGCGCCAACGAAGCCGGCTGTCTCGACCAGTGCGAGCACGGTCCCGTGGTGGTCGTCTATCCCGACGCCGTCTGGTACGGCTTCGTCCACGCGAAAGATGTTGACGAGATTGTCAGCGAGCACCTCGTTCACGGCCGTCCTGTCCAGCGCCTTCTGCTCGCCGATACCTGCCTCAACACCGAGCGCTGCCCCCACAAACCCGCACCCAACCGCAGGTAGCCGCCGCCCGGCGCGGGCAGGGAATCGCATGGTATATTCGAAGGAAAGTCAAATGATTTTTTCAAAAGATTACGTTGGATACCTGGCGCGCCAGACGGTGAAACACCTCGTCGCCGAGAAGATGATCCACACCGACAAGCCGGCCCTGGTCAACGAGCGCGTCGCCACCCAGATGGTCGACGAGTTGTCCCTCGAAGACCGTATCAACGACGAGGTCCGCGTCATCCTGGAGGCCTTTCAGGACGACATGCGAAAGACCGGCGCCAGCTACCCCGAGATGTTCAAAAAGGTGAAGAACGAGCTCGCCCGCAAGTACAAGGCGGTGCTGTGAGGATCTCTCGCGACAAGCTCAATAAACTCGCCCACACCGTAGCCGACACCCTCGCCGAGATTCAGGAGGTCGACTTTCTCGAAGACCGCAACACCATCCGGCAGGAGGCGCGCAAGGCTCTCGAAAAGCTCCTCCTCGAAGAGACCAAGATCGACGCCGCCGCGCGACTGAAGATCGCATCACAACGCAAGATCATCGTCGAAGGCTCGCAGGAGTGGGACATCCTTTACCGTAAGTACTACAACGACGAGGTCAAGAAACTGGGCATCTAACCGGCTGCTTTTCACGCTTCGCCGAGCCCGTGGCAACCCTCATAGCTGCTATAATTTGTTTATCGCATGGAGATCTTCGTCTCCACATCTGGCGTCATGGTGTAACTGGTTAACACGCCGCCCTCTCAAGGCGGAGAGTCCGGGTTCGAGCCCCGGTGACGCTACCAAGACTTGGATAACTTAGCCAGTCTTTCCTTTCGAATCCAAAATCACGGGGATGAGATCGGATCGTAAGGGGTTGTGTTTAGAAGCCGCCGGCAGGTTGGTTGACTGGGGGGCTAGTAGATTTATGAGCTCAAGACGATAAGTATTACTAGTGTCGCCGGTGAGGCTGAGCAGAAACAATCAGGGGGTCGGACCCGCAACGGGCAGATTCAAATCGCGGGGCCCCTCATATCTCACTGTGCGAGGACCTAAAACTATGAAAAACCTCTTGAAGGTTGTCGTGGCAAGCGGATTGCTGTGCCTATTGTTTGCGATGTCTGCTTCCGCGCAGATCGTCGACGGCATAACCTTTACGACGACGTTCGCATTTTACGCGGGCAACACGAAGATGCCTGCCGGCTCGTACAAGATCACCGCGTCAAACCTGGATGAAGCGATGCTGCTGATCCAGGACGCGAGAGGCACGCATTCCGCGTTCCTTGATTTCACCCCGACGCAGTCGTCCAGCGCGCATGCGGCGTCCGATGTGACCTTCAAAAAATATGGGAATGTCGATTTTTTGAGCCGCTGCTGGGTTGGAGGGCAGAAGTTTGGGATGCTGATGGAGCCGAGCAAGTATGAGAAGAAGCTTGCTGCAAGCGGGCAGTCTCAGGAGCATTCGGTTCCGGCTAAGTGACGGTAACGACCACCCGTTTGATGGGTTCGCTGTCGTCTAAGTGCCCGAAATTGTAGGGGAGTCGCTGCACAACGAAATCACAAAGATGTCATTCAGGAATAAAAAGGGAGGTCGCGATGAAGAAAATCAGTATGCTCACGTTTGCAGTAGGCATCATCACTCTAATGGCTTGTTTGCCAGCGATGGCGCAAGCGTTCAAGGTGACCTTCACCATGTCATCCAGCTTCTACGCAGGAAGTGCAAAACTGCCTCCAGGAACCTACATTCTGAGACAGATGGAGGATGACCCGAATGCCTACACACTTCAGAATACTGCGGGCACGCACACGGTATTGCTCGGAGGGCGGCCGTCTTCGCAGACATCACCTGGGAAGCCAGAGATACGCTTCAATAAGTATGACGGGACGGATTATCTCGAAGGTGTTCAGACATCGACCGGTAACTCGATTGATGTCGACACCGGAGTGCCGGAGAAGCTGGCCGCCAAGAAGGGCGCTCCTCAAACGCACACTGTACCAACGAAGTAGTATCTCAAGGGGTTCCAGGGAAGAGCATGCCCAAAGAACCCCAAGAGCCTAAATTCTATTGGCGTCATCTACCACGCGCCGCCAGATACCTCCAATACGCTACCACCTCGCCCGCACGGTCCCCGGAGAGCGCGAAGGTGGTCATCAAGAGTCGCCGCGCTCCAGCCATGTTGGTCGTACCATCCATCAGTGCGTCCACATAGTCGAGCATCTCGTCCGTGATGAAGCCTAGCGCCCTACTTGTGGGTGTCACCTCAGGATGACCATGCGTCCTGGTCTGATGTGGCGGAAACGGGGGGTTAAGGTCCTCGCCAAGCCTCATCGGGCGCGCCTCATCCCCACGAGTGCAGTCCGCGTCGCCTTCGATTGACTGTCAAACAAAAACCTGAATCGGACGAACGGCTCATTCCGAACGGCCGCCCGGACGATAGGCAACAAGTCGCGCGCAGCATCTGCCTTCACCACGAACCCGGCTCCAACCTTCAGTGCCTCTCGCATCACTTCGAGACATTGGTATGAGCTCAAGAACAAGATCTTTGTGCCTGGAGAAACTCTACGGATCTGCCGGGCAGCGTCTAAACCATTCATTTTAGGCAGCTGAATGTCCAGCAAAACCAGATCGGGTTGCAGCTGTTCAGTCTTCCGAAAAGCTTCCAGTCCGTCCGATCCTTCGCTAACAACCTCCAGATCTGCGTCTTCTGCCAGGATCGAACAAACGGCCCTTCGCCACGGCTCAAAATCGTCAACAACCAAAATACGAACTGGCCCCATTTGCGTGCAGCCTCCCCCAAATCATCGTTCAACTGGAACGCCACAGCCGGCGAGCCTGAACCGATCACTTTCAAGGATGCTCTTTGGATCTCTTTTCATCGTTGCTCTTGCGCAATCTTGCTCGTGGAAACTCCGAGCCCAGCGAACGCAAACTCAGCAGCAAAACTCCGGTGACGCTGTGTCTTGCAGCCTCCATGCAAACCCATGTAAACTAGATTGAGACGCCCTCTCAAGGCGGAGAGTCCGGGTTCGAGCCCCGGCGACGCTACCAAAGACTTCATCCAAATCTTCTGCACGGCGCCATGGTGTAACTGGTTAACACGCGGCCCTTTCAAGGCTGAGAGTCCGGGTTCGAGCCCCGGTGGCGCTACCAAAATCAACAACTTAGAACTGATACCGAGCTCCTACAAAGTCTGTACGTCACTGGTACGTCGTAGAGCCTACCGTGGCGTCGTCATTAGCTCGTAACAGCGGCGCGTCAGCTCCGAACGCGAGAACATCGCCCGCACCCGGTTTGCAGGTCGCAATCCGGCTCAGGAGGCTACCCCCCTCGGGCTTGGTTATCAGGATGAAACTGGGGCCAGTATGCATAGCCTAGCGAGCTACCGGATTGATACCGATCGGCCTCCAAACACCGGCATAGCACGGCAACACTCGGACTCCGACAGGAGATCGAAGGGTCGTGTACGAGCATGAAATGTATCCAGTTGGATGCGGGGCGGCTAATTAAACATTCCACTTCTAACGATGGGCGGGATAACAATACGCATATTGCAGGAAAATCCTTGGGCCGGGGTTACCGATATGCCATCTATTCAAGATTTTGAGGATCTGTACGGTGTCACGGAAACAGGAGCTCTTAACTTCTGGGCCTCAAATCTCCAGGACGCCGTAGGAAGTGAGCGATGGTCCCAGATCTGCGACTCTACTGGAGTCTATCTGGCAAGCGTGCTTGGTCATTTTTGCCTGCAGTCGGTAGATCGGATGGAGATCCTATCCCCCGATTACAGCCCCAGCGATCAGGAGTTCCGGCAGTTCGCGGACCTGACCCAGATCGCTGAGCTCATGATGCAACAGCTCACCAGCGCGAAGAACCCTCTGTGGATGGAGTCAGCCGGTGCGCACATTCTTCTCTACGCCGGATTTTTCCAAAACCAGAACAAGAACCGGCACAACATTGAGTTCTATTCGCACATGGGCAGAGAGTGCTATCTCATGGCAGCAGTGGGAAAGAGAGCAAAGATGATGAAACTGATGGCCGCAGGCTTTCATCAATACCTCTTCCATCTGGCCAACCTCCATCAACATCTGCGCGAAAGCAGATATCTGATCAGGACGGATAACTAGATACTTCTGACGTGTGCAGCACCGCTACCCGATTCGTATCCGGGTGGACTGGATGATCCTACTCAAAGCTAAAGCGTCGGTTAATCTGGTCAGCTAGCTGAGAACGAACCATTTGTCCAACAGCTATACTGGTCGCTGTGAGTAAAACTTTCTATATCGAAACTTTTGGCTGCCAGATGAATGCCCATGACTCGGAAAAAGTCATCGGGACGCTGGAGCAACAGGGGTATGCGCGCGTTCAGGATGAGGGCGACGCGGGGCTGATCCTCTATAACACCTGCTCGATTCGCGATAAGGCTGAGCAGAAGGTGTTTCATCGGCTGAATGAGTACAAGAAGCTGCAAGGCGAAGGGAAGAGGTTCGCGGTGCTGGGGTGCGTGGCGCAGCAGGAGGGCGAGAAGATCTTCGACAAGGCGCCGTATGTTTCGCTTGTCGCGGGGTCGGCCTCCTACCGTAATTTGCCCGATATGCTGCGGCGGCTGGAGGCTGGGGAGGAGCGCATCACGGGGCTCGACGACCGCCAGACAGACCTCACCTTCGAGACCGAGTTCACCGCCCGCTCCAACCCGCATCGCGGCTACATCACCATCATCGAAGGCTGCGACAAGTTCTGCGCCTACTGCGTCGTGCCGTATACGCGCGGCAAAGAGCGCAGCCGCACCGCAGCCTCTGTGCTCGTCGAAGCGCGCAAGATGGTCGACCTTGGCTATACCGAGATTCAATTCCTCGGCCAGAACGTCAACTCCTACTGCGACCCCTCCGGCAGGCTTTCGTTCGCGGAGCTGCTGGTCGCAGTCGGTGAGCTGCCCGGCATCCGCCGCGTGCGCTTCACCACCTCGCATCCGCGCGACTTCACTCGCGACATCGTCCAGGCCATCGACGACACGCCGACACTCTGCGATCACATTCATCTGCCGGTACAGTCCGGTTCGAACGCCGTCCTGAAGGCCATGTCCCGCGAGTACACCCGCGAGTGGTACCTCGAACGCATGAGCTGGATCAAGGCCGCAAAGCGTGACATCAGCATCACCAGCGACATGATCGTCGGCTTCCCCGGCGAAACCGACGCCGACTTCGAACAGACGATTACGCTGGTCGGCGAGGTGAAGTACGACGCAGTCTTCGCCTTCAAGTTTTCACCCAGGCCGAATACTCCGGCAGTGACCATGGCCGACAGCATCCCGGACGAGGTGAAGACCGAGCGGCTGCGCATCCTCATGGACCGTCAACGCGAGATTCAACGCGAACACTACGGCCGCCACCTCGGCGAGGTACAGGAGGTCATGGTCGAGAGCTATAATTCGCCGCGGAATCAGGTTGTCGGACGCAGCTCGCAGAACAAGACCGTCAACTTCACGACGGCGCAACTTCCGAACGGCAATCCGCCCATCGGCAGCTATCTTCCGGTCCGCATTACTCAGACGCTGCCAAACTGTCTGGTCGGCGAGGCGATACCGTCGGACATTTCCACCTTTGTGCCCGTACAACGCGTTCCGCACTTCGTGGTTCTCAACTGATTATGCCCCTGACCCACGCCCATCCCGAAACGCAGGCTCCCGACGAGGTCGAAATGCAGATCCGCGGCCTCATGATGGACCCGGTGACGAACATGCCTATCATCGTGCTCAAGGATATCGGCAGCGATGTGGTGCTTCCCATCTGGGTCGGAATCTTCGAGGCCAACGCCATCGCGCTCGAACTCGAGAAGACCACTACGCCGCGCCCCATGACGCACGACCTCCTGCGCAATCTCGCCCGCGGACTCAACGCGCAGGTCCGCAAGGTCGTCGTCTCCGAGATGCGCGACGACACGTACTACGCGGTGATCTGGATGGAGCAGAGCGGCGAGACCGTCACGCTCGATGCACGACCGTCGGACGCGATTGCGCTGGCGCTGCGCTGGGACTGCCCGATCTACGTCAGCCGCGCTGTTCTCGAGGTCTCGAAGCAGGCCGCGGGCGGCAACCAGGCCATCAACGCGGATGAGATGCGACGCTGGCTCGAGAACCTGAACGACGACGAGATGGGCCGCTATAAGATGTAATAGCCACCACGGTTATCTTTGCTGCTGCCATTGCCGTCGTTACCGCTGTGAATGTGGTTGCGAAAATGGTGTCGTTATTTGTTCTAAGTTGTCATCCTGAACGCAATGAAGGATCCTTGGATTTCGCCTTCTCTTGCATTTGTTTCCACTCCCGCCAGAACGACAATCCCGCGAACCTCAAACCCATCCACTCAGCCGGGCAACTTTCTCAGCCCACTCCTCTTCGCTCGGCAGGTGCGGCTGCGCCTCCGCGTGATGGCGTCCCCGCAGAACGCCTTCAATCGACGAACGGAGCCCGTCGGTCATTCGCTCCTCGCCTCCTGTAAGGACCGTAGCCCACGGGGTCGCCAGCAGTATGTCGCTCACGCCCGACTCGCGATGTAGCAGCACCGGAATACCCCGATGCAGGGCCTCAATGGCGGGAATTCCGTAGCCTTGCACGGCAGGCATCAAAAACAGGTGTGCCCGGGTGAAAAGCTCTTCCAACCCTGCGTCGGAGACGAATCCGTGAAAGTGAATGCGGTCACCGATGCCAAGATCCTCCGCCATCTTCTGAAGCGCGGGGATCAGCGAACCTTTGCCGGCAAGGTCGAGCTTCCAGTCGACTCTCGACGATAGCGGCGCTTCGCCGTGCTCCAACTCTGCGAGCGAGCGAATCAACCAGTCGATTCGCTTGTTCGCCTCGATCCGACAGACGGAGAACAGGCGGAGCTGATCATCGACCGGCCGGATACGAAGCGGACTGACATTTCCGGCTACCTCGGCGCCCCCCATGCGTACGATCTCTGCCTTCACTCCGAAGTCCCTTCGACACTCGCTTTTCAGAAACTCGCTGGTGACGATCGTCTTCCCTCCGCTGCGCAGACCATAGCCAATGATGCGGTTCGAGACCGCGATGCGAAGCTTCCCCATCGCGCTTCGAACATCCTCATCGCCGAACAGGCAGGCCGTGTCGTGCATCAACGTGTGAAACCCGCGCACGCCGGCGAGCGTTGCGTGCAGTGCGGCCTGATATCCGGACCCCACTGGCTTTGGCGAATCTGGCGGCACTTCCTTGAAGTAGCGGCGGAGCGCTTTGACCTTTGCTCGCGGCCCCGGCTCGGGCCTCAGCTGCACGATCGTGATCGGATGGGAGGCATAGCGCGACAGATCGAGGTGGTCGAAATACGTGACGAGATGATTCTCCAGGCGTTGCTGGTAGAGCCAGCGCGAGAGCGCAAGCACGCTTCGTTCGGCTCCGCCAAACTGCTCGATCTCAGGCACAATGATGGCTCTGGAGGCGCGCGAGGGTGTCTTGTTCATAGCCTGAGAGTGTGCCGCCTTCTGTCCCAAGTAGCATACCAATTCGGTTTGATCGGGATCTGCGGATGAAATTTGCTGTTTTGCGTCAGAAAAAAGTTTGTTTGCGGTGGAGTGGCGTTTTATATGGGGTATTTGCGTTTTTCTGTGGTTTGGTTGTGGTGAAAACGTGGTGAAGTTGTGGTGAAATGTGTGGTGAAGCTGGTCAGGTGACGGTCGCTATTTCCGGTTCTAAAAGCAGGACAGGTTCGAGAGAAATATTATCGTTGGCCCAGGGCCGCCAGGTGGGTGAAGAACTCAGGGAAGCTGATGGCGGCGGCGTCCGCTCCGCGGATCTCGGTGTCGCCGGTGGCGCGGAGGGCAGCGATGGAGAAGGCCATGGCGATGCGGTGGTCGGCGCCGGAATCGATCTTCGCCCCGTGTAATTGCTGATTTCCCGGGATTTCCAGCCCGTCTTCGTGCTCTGTGAACTCTGCTCCCATGGCGCGCAGGTTTTTGGCTACCAGGGCGATTCGGTCGGACTCCTTGACGCGAAGCTCTTTCGCGTCGCGGATCGTGATGCCGTCACTGGTGTACGGCGCGATGGCGGCGAGGACGGGCAGCTCGTCGATAATCTGTGCGGCCAGGGCTCCGCCGATATGCATGCCGCGCGGACCGCTGGCGGGGCCGTTGACCTGGATGGTGCCGATAAGTTCGCCGTGGTGCTCCTCGACGTTGAGGATCTTGATCTTGCCACCCAGCGCGGTGATGACGTCGAGCAGGGCAGCGCGGGTGGGGTTCATTCCCAGTCCATCGAGGACGAGGTTGGAGTCAGGAAACAGCAGGGCAGCGCAGAGAAAGAACGCCGCGGAGGAGAGGTCGCCGGGGACGGTGGCGTCGATGGCTTTGAGCTTCTGACCGCCGGGGATGCTTAGTTTTGCTATGTCGCCGACCGCGGCGCTGGTGCGGTTCAGGGTGGCACCGAAGGCGCGGAGGGCCTGCTCGGAGTGGTCTCGGGTGCGGATGAACTCGGTGAGGCTGGTGGTGCCGGTGGCTTGGAGACCGGCGAAGAGGACCGCGGTTTTGACCTGGGCTGAGGGGATGGGAGTGTCGAAGTCGATGGCGTGGAGCGGGCCGCCGTAGATAGTGATGGGGGCGTGACCGTCGATGAGATCGATCTTTGCGCCCATCTGGCCGAGGGGTTTGCGGATGCGCTCCATGGGGCGCAGAGTGAGGGAGTGGTCGCCGACGAGGGTGAAGACGTGGTGGTGCGGCGCGATGAGGCCGGCGAGCATGCGCATGGTCGACCCGGAGTTGCCGCAGTCGAGGGGGCCGATGGGCTGCCGGAATTTGCCGGCCGTTCCGGTGATCTCGATCGTCTTGTCGGCCTTGTGGACGATGGTTGCGCCGAGGGCCTGCATGCAGGCGAGTGAGGAGTGGGGGTCGGCGCCGGTGGAGAAGTTGGAGAGGCGGGTGGTACCTTCGGCAAGGCCGGCCAGCATGGCGTAGCGGTGCGAGATGGACTTGTCGCCCGGGAGGGTGAGGGAGCCTTGAAAGCCGCGGGCCGGGCGGATCGTCTGGGTGGTCGGGTGAGCGGACATTTGTCACTATGGTATTCGATTCGGTCGAATGCGCCGAGTTGAAGGCTTGTCGTGACTCACAATGTTTTCGACAATTTCCCGACAATCCAGCCAGAACGCCACAAGGCTCCCCGTTCAGGGCCGAATGAATCACTTGCCCTGATAGCACCAATTGATAACCACTACCGGTTATCGGTCATTTGGTCGGGAGTATTTTGGGGTCAACGCGCAGCATAGTCGGTGTTCTACGGCATGTTTTCAACCATCATCAGATTGCTGGAATGGCCATCGATTTGTGGGAACAGCATCCACTTACCATCCGGAGAAACCGGCATTGCGCCGATCCAATACGGAGGAGACTTCTCCAGCGAGAAAATAGGGCGAATCTTTTGGGTTCTCGGGTCGTACAGCTCGATCGTTGCCTTACCGTTCTGGTGGGACATGAAGTAGATTCCCGCTTTGGAGGGAAACCATTCGGTTCCCTGGAAGCTTAGCTCCGGCATACCTTTGACCTCTTCGGGTGAAGAGCCATCAGGCATCATGCGCCAGAGCTTCTTGTTTCGGAAGAAGTAGACATATTGACCGTCAGGCGAGGCCAAGGGCGTGGCTGCTGGAACGCTCGCAAGCTGCACAGCATGACCACCCCGTGACGGCACCCTCCAGACGGAAGGTTCGCCAGTGTCATCACCCTGCATGAAATAGATCCACTTACCGTCTGGTGACCAGCTTGGCATAGAGCTGTCGGATACGTCGATGTTGAGTTTGGCTGGAACGCCTCCTGCCGGATCGACTGTGTACAGATTGGATTCGCCACCGAATCGTGAGTCAAAAGCGATGAGACCTCCGTCGGGGGACCAGCGTGGTGTGCCCGTCGCAACAACACCGAAGGAGGTCAGTTGGAGGACGTTGGATCCGTCGACGTCACAGACCCATATTTCAAGGGTTCCGCTGCGGTCAGACTCGAACGCTATTCTTCTGCCATCCGGCGAGATGCTGGGTGATTCCTGGTCAGCCGAGGAGACGATTAACTTGTGCGCTTGCGCTGGAGATCCTTGAAGATCAAGCTGCCAGATATTGGTATTGGTCGAGCTTTGCAAATAGACAAGGCGATGGCCGGACGAACTAACGGTCACATCCGAAACGTCATGTCCAATCGGTAATCTTTGCGCTCGCTCCGGGTGAGTGAGAACGACTTCCCAAAGACCTCCTCCAATCAAGGGGGAACTGTAAAGGATGTTGTCGCCACCTCTCGACCAGGCGATGCCGCCGATCATGTCATGCCCCTTCAGTAGCTCTGTTGTGCTTCCATCGCCCAAATTCAGGAGACGTAAAGACTCGCTTCCCCACTTATCCAAACAAACCCATGCCAGAAGTGCGCCTCTTGGGGAAAAGGAAGGCAAGGCGGCGTCCTTACAGTCCGTCTTCACTGGCATCACCTTCAATGTGCTCATCGAAAGCAGATAGAGCATTATCGATTGGTAGGAGTTTTCCGGGTGATCCGTGAAAGCGAGATACTTGCCGTCAGAAGACCAGCTGAGTTCATTCCCATACCAGTAAGTTGAGCTTCGAGAATAAATCTTCCGTTCCGGCCCACCGGTCGGCGGAACCAGGAAGATACCGGAAGCCGCCTCTTTTGAAACGCGGCTGATCGCGATGGCGCGCCCATCCGGCGACCAGGCTATCGATAGTTTCTCGGACGGATGCCGAGTGATGCGCAATGGGTTCTCGGAACCGATCACCTTCACATAGAGATCGTATCCTGCACCATTCGTCTCACCGTCCCACCCAAAAGCGACCTCGCTTCCATCCGGGGAAAAGGCAGGCGAGACCACTTTCCCAGGCAGTGACGTAAGCGGAATAGCCGCGAGACGCTGCATCTCCGACAGTCGCGACGCTTCTTCAAGCCTCGTTTTAAGTGGAAGGTATGTCAGGCCGATGAGGATGCATGCGGCGACGGCCAGTGCAATCCACCACTTTCGAAATGGTGGCTTTGCAGGTTGTCTCAGAGGTTCTGTCGAAGCTATATGCGGCAGTGACGCAACCTGCTCGTCTTCGACCTTCGTCGCAGCGATAAATCGATAACCTTGCCGCGGAATTGTCTCGATGTATTTCGGATTCACGGCGGAGTCGCCAAGAATCTCTCGAAGTCGATTCACAGCAGCGTTCAGTCCGTGTTCGAAATCGCCGAATGACGTCGCCGGCCAAAGTACCTTATGAAGGTGTTCCCGAGTGACGAGTCGTCCAGGTTCCGAGGCCAGAACAATAAGGACCTGAAGTGCCTGTCCAGACACCTTGACCCGTATCCCATTCCTGCGCAACTCTTCAGGTTCGAGCACCAGCTCAAACGGAGCGAACCGTATTGAGCCAGAAACCTCTGCGCGGTCGGCCATCGCTCACCTGTCGAGCGGAGTTTATCATTTTGGACCTCTTCGGAGGATAGAGCCATGCCTTAGCGAGAGCCGCTTCATTGTCTTGAGGTCGAGCGAACCAGGGTAGCGAGCTGGACGGATTCGCTCAGGACCCGAAAAGTTCTGTTCACAGTCCCCGCTATCTCAGTAATAAACCAAAGTTTAGGGGATGATCTTTTTGAGACACACACTTCGACCTGCCTTGCATTGAGGTAGCAGGTCGAAGGGAGCAGCGTAGGCGGAACCGATGAGGTATTCGCCATGAAAATCCTCGCCGCTGTCATGTTTCTCTGTGTGTCTTTGCTGAATGGGCAAACGACCTCAATTAAGATTCTGCCGATAGAACTCTCAAACCGTCCCGCCTCTCTCTCGCGTGCTATCTCTTTCTCCTGCACAACTGACTACGACCCATCACAATGTCTTACGAGCGTCGCGTTGCTGGCAAAGGTTCTCGAAAGATATCCAACTCAAAAAATGGGCCAGTGGACATTCGTGCTCGCAGGTTCAGCACGCTGGAGGCAGACGGTAAAGGAGCTGGGCGGGGACCCTGAATCGCCCGCGTTCAGCGAGCTCATCGCTCGCGTCACGGTGTTGAAAGATGAACTCTTTGAGACCGCGGATTCTCGACGGGAGATGTTAGCTCGCAGATTTGGACAGCCACCGGGAAGTATCCTCGACTATACGGTCACACATGAGATGGGCCACGCAATATGCGGGGAACGCCAGGAGAAACTCGCAGATAGGTATGGATTTGATCTGCGACGAGGGATTGCTCCGATGTGCAACTTATCGAAAGCGTTCTAGTAGTCCGTCGAATGACAAAGCGGCAGGGAATCTAAGGGATTCCCTGCCGCTAAGGATCGAGTCGCTAGATTTTCCAGCGGTTGTGATCGGAGTGGGCTATTTGCCGCTGGGAGCGAAGGAGACGCCGCGGAGGACCTCGGCGAAGTCGGCCCTGCGGACGATGGTGAACTTCTCGTTTGCGGCCTTGCTGGCGTTGGTGTTGGTCACATCGTCGGTGACGGCTACGAGGCGGTTGGGGTCTGCGCCCTGGTCGCCGCCGCCGCTGACGGTGGAGGTGATGCCGTAGATGGTGGCTTTGCCGTTTTTGTCGACGCTGCCGGTGATGTTGCGGATGCCGTCGGTTGCGGGCGCCCAGGGAAGGCTGGTGGCTGGGTTATTGCCGGTTGGGTAGTTGGTGACGGTGTAGGGAACGCCGAGTTCAAGGCCGGTTTGCAGCGTATAGGCCAGGTTCCAGGTCTTGGTGGTGGAGTTGAAGATCCACTTCTGAATGCCGGCGGTGGTCTGCGCGGCGGCGTGAGTGTAGAGCGTGGTGCCGCCGGCGCCGTCGCCTTCGTCGGCTACGTAGAGGGTGTCAGCGTTAGCAAAGAAGAGGCCGAAGGGAAACGCGGTTGAGCTGGCGCTCTTTGCGAGCACGGTGGGGAAGCCAGCGAGGATGCACATGTTGCTGGGCAGGCCGTTCTGGGGATTAACGCCGGAGATGTTGAGCGGGGAGACGGGCAGCGGTGCGCCGACGGCAGGGATGCCTACGCCGTTGGGGCAGGCGGCGCCGGTGGTGTCGACGAAGTAGACGGTGTTGACGCCGTTGCTGCCGCTACCTTTGGTCAAGTAGACGACGTCATTGAAGATGGTGAGGCCGCGGAAGTTGGTGTCCTTGCCGACTTTGTCAGCTTTGTCGCCGAGTTCGGCGACGGAGAAGCTGGCGAGGGGAGTGGGTGTACCAGGGGTCTGAAAGCTTTCAGGCGCGGTGGAGGGGTCGATGAACTGAGTGCCCGCCCCGAGGATGACGCCGTTGGGCTGAGGGTTGCCGCCGTTGCCTGCGTTGCCAGCGGTGTAGAAGAAGTTTGCGCCGTTGCTGTTGTTCAGGACGGCGGCGCGACCGTTGTTGCCGCTGTAGGCATTGGTCTCGGTGAAGGTGATCTTGCTGTTGCGATCGACGGTGGCTACGGCGCGGGAGAAGTTGACGCCGACTGGGTTGGTGGGATCGATGACGCCGGGGGTGTTGGAGTTCGACACGTCGACGGTGTTGATGGGAGCGACATAGCCCATGAAGGTGAGGAGCGTGCCGTCGGTGGAGAGGTTGAGAGCCATCTCAGACTTGGAGCTGAAGCTGGTGACGATCTGGTCGGTGCCGGTGTGGACGTTGTTCATGGAGCTGTTGGGGACTTCGAGGCTGTTGAGGAGAAAGCCGGAGGGGGTGATCTGGTCGAGGATGATCTTCGAGGTGATGCCGAAGCTGGCGTCGACGGTGTCGTTGTTGAAGACGAAGGGATAGAGGCCGTTGTTGATAGCGGCGACGCAAGGGACGCCGCTGCTACTGGCCGTGTTGGCGCAGTTTGGCGCGAGCAGGGCGCCGACCTTCACGTTGTTGGCATTGTTGTCATACACGCTGCGGCTGACGACGAGATTGCCGGAGAAGAAACGGATGTGGTTGTGGGCGTCGTCCTGGTTCTGTGCGATGGCTGGATAGGTGACGGCGAGGGCGCTGAGGGAGAGGGTGACGATTCCCTTGACGAAGGGGTGCCACGAGCTCTTTGTTTTGAAGACAGGTTGCATTGTTTCTCCGTAGTGTTGAAGTTTGCTATTGAGCTACGGAGAAGACGATATGCCTCAGATGTTATCAACTCGTGAATCGGAAGTTGGCAGGTCGCTCTGTCGGTATGTGCTCTAGAGGACGCGGAGGACGATTGCGGTTTCGTCGTCGAAGTGGGCGGTACCGGCTTGAAAGTCCGTGACGGCCCGGAGGATGGCATCGACCGTGGACTGCGCGGTAGGGTGGCGCTGGGCCTCGAGCAGATTCTTGAGTCGCTCGTCGCCAAACATGTCTTCGGTGGCGTTGATGGCGTCGGGGATGCCGTCGGAGAAGAAGACGATGAGATCGCCGGGTTGGGTGGAGAGGGTGAACTCTTCGTACTGGGCGTTGGGAAAGAGGCCCAGTGGGAAGCCTTCGGCCTGGATGGTGCGGACGGTGGGGGGCTGGGTCTGGTCGGGGTTGGCAGCGACGAAGAGCGGCTGGACGGAGCCGGCGTTTGCGATCTGGAGGGTCTGGTTGCTGTCGTCCCAGACGGCCATGAGCATGGTGACGTATTGCGAGTCGAGCTTGCGTTCCTGAAGCTGGTCGTTGAGCGCGGCGAGCATGGTGGCTGGTGAAAGGTGCTGCGGCGCTAACGAACGCAGGATGCCGCTGACGAGGGCGGCGTAGAGTGCTGCGGGAGCGGCTTTTCCGCTGACGTCTCCCATGGCGAGGGCGGTGCGGCCGGGACCGTAGTCGAGGAAGTCGTAGACGTCGCCTCCGATGGAGCGGGCGGCGAGGAACTGGGTTGCGATCTCGGCACGTTCGAGCTTCGGAGGATGCGAGGGCATGAGGCGGAGCTGGACCTGCCGGGCCATCTCGAGGTCGCGCTCCATGCGCTGCTCTTCTTCGTGGATGCGCTGGTAGAGGTTCGCATTGGCGATGCTGATGGCCACCTGGGCGGCGAGGGTGGAGAGGGTCCGCTGGTGGTCGTCGTTGTAGTAGTTGACGCGGGTGTGTTCGAGGTCGAGGACGCCGATGACTTCACCCTTGTAGACGAGCGGGACGGACAGTTCGGAGCGAACCTCGGGGTTGGCCTCGACGTAGCGCGGGTCTTTGCGGACGTCGGGGACGAGGACGGGTTCGCGGAGCTGGGCGGCGGTGCCGATGAGGCCTTCGCCGAGGGCGATGGTGCGCTCGCGGGTGACGCGTTGGCCAAAGCGAGAGGAGAAACGGTGCTCGAAGAGCTGGGTGCGCCTGTTCCAGATGAGGATTGTGAACATGTGGAAGTCGATGACGCGCTTAAGGAGCTGGCCGATGCGCTCGAGGAGGTCGTCGGGATCGAGGATGCTGGTGATCTCGCGAGAGATGTCGTTGAGGACGGCGAGGGTCTGGGCCTGGCGGGAGACGCGAGTGTAGAGGCGGGCGTTCTCGATGGCGATGGCCATGCGGGAGGCGACGAGTTCGAGCAGACGCTGGTGCTCGAGGGTGAAGTAGGCGGTGCTCTCAGACTGAAGGTCGAGGACGCCGATGACCTTGTTTTTGACGACCAGCGGGACGGCCAGCTCGGAGCGGACGTTGGGGTTGGCGTCGATGTAGTTTTCGGTCTCGCGGACGTCTTCGACGAGAAGGGATTTGCGCAGGAGCGCCGCCTGGCCGGAGACTCCGCGGCCAAGCTTGATGCGCATGCGCTCGACCTCCGAGGAGTGGCCGATCTGGAAGCGCATGCGGAGATCCTGCGAGCGGTCATTGATCAGGAGGATGGCGAAGATCTTGTAGTCGATGACGGCGCGGACGAGGTCGGCGACCCGGTGCATGAGGGTGTTGAGGTCGAGAGTGGTGTTGAGGGCGTCGGCGAGGTTGTGGAGGAAGTCGACCTGGAGGGGTTCGACGCGAATTTTGGGGTCAGCGGCGTGGGGATGGAAGAGCACAGGCGTGGCGGGACGGTAGTCGCCTTCGAAGGGGTGCTCGGGCGGAGGCGTTTCAGTCGGGCTGGGTTTCGCGCTGCTGGGTTTGATGGGCGGAGGCATTCTGCTTTGCGATGATATTACCGGAACAGTGATGAAGACAGGGAACAGGGAACAGCGCTTACGGAGCAGGAATCCTTGCGGTCCCGATTGTTGAAGCGCACGTTTCGATGCCGATGGAACCGGGACGCAGGTTAGACGTCTTCCGTGGAGGTCGTCTTGCCCTGGGGGAAGGCGAATCAGTAGACAGAGGGGTTGGCTGGGGCGGTGACGTGGCCAGCGAGTTCGGCGACAATTTTGACGCTGGCGCTGGCTCCGATGCGAGAGGCTCCGGCATGCAGCATGGTGGTGGCGTCGGCGAGGGAACGGATGCCGCCGGAGGCTTTGACGCCGGCGCGGTCACCGGCCACACCGCGCATCAGGGTGATGTCGTCGGCGGTGGCGCCGCCCGAGGAGAAACCAGTGCTGGTCTTCAGGAAGTCGGCTCCGGCCGAGAGGGCGATCTCGGAGGCGCGAAGCTTCTCTTCGAAGGTGAGGAGACAGGTCTCCAGGATGACTTTGACGATGGCTCCCGCGGCGTGGGCCAGTTCGACGACGCCGCGGATGTCCTGGCGGACGGCCTCGAAGTCGGCGGATTGCCCGGACTTGAGGAGGCCGATGTTCAGGACCATGTCGAGATCGTGCGCGCCGTGCTTGAGGACGCGGGTGGCCTCGTCGCGCTTGGAACTGGAGAGGGTCGCTCCCAGCGGGAAGCCGAGGACGACACCGACCGCGACGCCCGTGCCGGTGAGAGCGGCGGCAGCGAGCGAGACCCAGGTAGGGTTGACCATGGCGCAGGCAAAGCGGTGCTCGGCGGCCTCGTGACAGAGTTGGAGCACCTGGTTGCGGGTGGCGTCGGGCTTGAGGAGCGTGTGGTCGAGGATGGCCGCGAGGTTCTGCGGCGAGGACAGGGTGTGGGCGGTGAAGGCGGCGGCGTCGAAGTGGTCGGGACCGTTGGGGAGGGGATCGGAGATGGTCAGGGTGCTCAAAAGCTTGCTCCTTCGGCGGTAGTGTTCGCGCCGCGTACTTTCTATCATACCGGGGTATGAACTGGTTGAAGGCATACTCCGACTGTGGTTATCCCCCAGCTTTCTGTGGCCTTTTCCACCTTTGGTCCCAACAAAAAGAGATGGCTGTCAGCAGGGAAAAGTTGACAGCCATCTCGGATTCAAACGTGTGTGGAGAGATTACCGGTGACCACCGCCACCGTGTCCGCCGCCCCCGCCAGCATGACCGCCACCGCCCATGCCGCCGCCGTGGAAGCCACCGCCGCCGCCACCGCCGTGGTAGCCTCCGCCAGCGACTGCATGACCGCCAGCGTATCCATGTCCGTAGGCGCCGCCGTAGCTGCCACGATAACCGTAGCCGCCGTGATAACCGGCGTGGTAGCCGTAGCCACGATAACCGTATCCACCGCGGAACCAGGGGCCAGCCCCGATGAAGATGCCACCGTTAAACCACGAAGGCCCGTAATATCCGTAGGGCGCACAAGCGTAGGGCGCATACCCGTAGTAGCCCCATTGACAGACGGGAGCACCGTAGTAGCCGCCATAGTAGCCACCGTACCCCGGGCCGACGCCGATTCCGAACGAAACCTGGGCATGTGAATAGGCCGCTGGAACCATCAAAATACCAAGCAGCGCGAGATACCGTAAATAACGCATCATGAACCTCCTTGCAAGCCCTGTTACGCGTCCGGCGTCCAGTGGCTGTGCAACTATTCAGGTCTTCGATCCCTGAATCCTCTTTATTAGAACCTCAAATACGGAAAAAGGTTGCGGTATGTTGTTGAGCGCCATTCGCAGGCGTAATCGAGGATCTGATATGCAAAAAATTGCCCTGCGAGCTTTAGATGTTCGCTCCCGAGGGAAAAACCGAACCAGGCTACTGAAAGCCTCGCAGAAAATGACCTTTGAACCATCTTTGTGAGTCTCTGTACGAAATTTACGATCAGAAAAGCAAGAAAAAGAGAAAAGATTTTGCACTTAAGGGTAAACTCTTTCTATTCCAGTGTAATTTTTTCTAAAGTTATGCAAAATAAAGCACTCTATCGATGAACTCGATGATTTCGCTTTGGCACTTGAATTGCAATATCAAGTACGGGCGATATATCGCTCAAGGTAAAGACCCTATGCGTCGCTTGGTGTATTTCCTGCTCCTGGTTCTCGTGGTTGGTGTGTGTGCGACTGGCGTTAGCGCGTCGACGGACTGTGAGCGTTGGTTTGCCGAGTATCACAGTCAGCTCGTACATTCGCAACAAGTGCAGCGGCTGGCGGCAGCCAAGCGCCGGGCCAAGCGGTACGCCATGCGCAAACTTGCGGGATACGTCAAGCCGGTGACCAAGCCGAATCCTGTTCATCATCTCCCTCGCGGCCCCAGAATGAACCACCACGATGCGCTGCATAAGGTTGAGCTCGCCTGCGGTGTGCTGCCGGAAGACTCCACTTATCAACCTTTGCTCTCCGAAGAAGAGCCGGGAGAATTTGCCTCGGATCTATCCCCCGCAGATGAAGTTGGGTTGCTCCCCGGCTTCGATGGGCCAGGCACCCTGCTCCCGGAGGAAGGATTGCAATCTCCGCTCTTCTCGGAGGCCCCACCGGTTTCTCCAGGTGGCGGCGCGCCCTACTACCCGGGCACCTTTACTTCTGGACCTGGCGGCGGAAGCATCCCCGGTGGCCCTGGTAGCCCTAGCGGTCCCGGTAGTCCTGGGACCCCTGGTGGTCCGGGCGGTCCTGGCACACCGGGTAGTCCTGGTAGTCCTGGCGGTCCTGGTGGCCCCGGCGGTCCTGGTGGTCCGGGGACCCCTGGTGGTCCTGGCACACCGGGTGGTCCTGATAGTCCTGGTGGTCCGGGCGGTTTTAGTGGTCCCGGCGGTCCTGGTGGTCCCGGCGGCCCCCCTGTGGTCACTCCTGTACCGGAGCCTGGCAGCTTCGTGTTGCTGCTGACCGGGATGGTCGGTGCGGGGGGCGCAGTGCGGCGCAGATTCAAGGCATAGCGAGTTTCCTCAAGGTTTAGGCCGGTACTTGAATCGCATGCCCGATCAGTAAAATCACCGGCGCCGGTCCAACAGCGTCGTCTTCAATCAGGCCGAGCGTCGTGGCGTGCACCCGCTCCTCGCACGTCGTCGCCTTGGAGACCGCAACGCAAGGCGTCTCGGGGGCGATCCCGGAGGCAATCAAGTCATCGGCCAGCACGCGGAACCGCCGTCCGGGCATATAGATCACCAGCGTTGACTCTTCAGGAAACGCCCCGGTCCACTGGGGCGCGAGCTGGACCTTTCCCGCCGCGTGGTGTGCGGTGGCAAGGATCAGCTTCGACGCTGCCGTACGATCGGTCAGCGGCGTCTGCAGCGTCGCAGCAACCGCAAACGCTGCGGTGATCCCCGGAACAATCTCGAAGGCAATCCCGGCGGACCGGAGCGCAGCAATCTCTTCCCCCGCCCGGCCAAAGACGAGCGGATCGCCCGACTTCAAACGAAGCACCGACCTGCCCGCGCGCGCCGCAGCGATCATGAGGCAATGGATCTCGGCCTGCGTGATGCGCGGCTGGCCGCAGCGTTTCCCGACAGGCGTAATCTCCGCCCCGGCATGTGCCAGCGCAAGCACCTCCTCGGAGACAAGATCGTCAGGCAGAATCACGTCGGCGGTCTCCAGCAAACGGAGGGCGCGAAGCGTCAGAAGCTCTGGGTCACCCGGCCCCGCCCCTGCCAGGTAGACCGTGCCTGGCTGCGCGCTCGTGCTCACCACCCCGTTACTCACAATTTCTTCCCAGGCAGCGGGTTGGTCAGCGCGTGTTCGCGGGCCAGTACGCGGGAGGGGCATTGGTCATAGCCGCAGACCTCGCGTTGCGCCAGTTGGTGCAGTAGCCACTTGCGCTCCTCGTTCAGCGGCTCCATCTGCGTGACCTCGCGGCGCAGGTTGCCCAGGTCCGTCAGCCAGTCGCCGACGTCGAGAGGAAGCTGCGCATTGATCTCTTTGCGCAACCGTTGTGCCAGTGCCGGGCTCGCTCCAGCGGTGGAGATAGCGATCTGCAGGTCTCCCCGCCGCACGACGGAAGGGAAGTAGAAGTCGCAAAACGGCGGATCGTCCACAGCGTTGCAAATAATATTTTTCTCGACAGCCTCGGCGTACACGGCGCGATTCACCGCGGCAACGCCGGCGCCGGTGCTGCTGGTGGCGGACAGCGCGGATTCGCAAACCCGCAAGAGCGCGGATCGCGCCAGAATCATTTTGGGAGGGTACGGCAATACCATCGCACAGCTGCGGCTGCAGGCCCGGGGGGTGAATCCGCTGCTCGCGCTGCCCGTGGCGGTCAACGAAGTCGACGTGGCGACGCCCACCGGTCGGGCCGTCGTCGTGCTGGGTTTCATGACGTACTTCGTGTTGTTCGCGGTGTTCCACTTCGTCGGTCTGCGGCGCGGCAATGACATGCCGCCGCTGCAGTTGCGCAGCGGCGCGACCTGGGCGCTGCCCTGG
>Ga0209624_10000975_pt1 | contig 23913 bp, 24 predicted proteins | sample JacPinW_OM2H0_O1_FD_188565 | JGI IMG/M metagenome (GOLD analysis project Ga0209624, IMG submission 188565) | Forest soil microbial communities from Algoma, Ontario, Canada - Jack Pine, Ontario site 1_JW_OM2H0_O1 (SPAdes) (version 2) | ecosystem: Environmental > Terrestrial > Soil > Boreal...
CCATCACGTAGAGGTCGCGCAAGCGCTCAAGCTGGCTGGTGAGCTGGCGTCGGCGCTCGGCGTCCTCACCGGGGCGCGCGCCCGTCTGGGTTTGGATGGTGTCGAGCACGAGTTGGCGCAGCGCATCGTTGGGTTGGAAGTCGTGCAGCCAGTCGATTAGCTGCTCCTCAAGGGGGATCGCGGGGACGGTTCGTTGCTCGCAGGTGCCGTGGTGGCGGCGGGTGGAGCACTGGTAGCGACGCATTGCGTTGCGGCCTGTGCGGCAGCCGTGCATCCGTGCGCCGCAGCGCTCGCAGCAGAGCAGCTTGCGCAGCAGGTACTCCTCAGAGGGGCGGCCGGCCTTGACGACTCGTGCGCGCCAGGAGCGGACTTCCTGCACACGGTCGAACATCTCCTCGCTGACGATCGCCTCGTGCAGCCCGCGGATGCTGCGGCTCTTGTCACGCATCCCGGAGACGTAGCCGGCGTAGGCGAGGTTGGACAGCATCTCGCGCACGGTGTCCTTGCCGAACAGTCGGCCGCGAGCGGAGCGGGCGCCCTTTGCGTTCAGCCACGCAGCGAGCGTGCGGTCGGACTCTTGGCCGGTGGCGTAGCGCTCGAACATCGCGAGCACGAGCGGCGCACGCTCCGGGTCCGGCGTGGCGAGCTTTGTGGTGGGATCGCGCACATAGCCCCACGGCAGCGAGCCGACGAGATGGCCCTGGCGTGCCTTCTCGCGTAGCCCGCTGCGTGTCCAGAAGGACAGCGAGACGGAGTAGTACTCGTCGAACATCTCGTGGATCGACTCCGCGAGGAACGCGCACGGGTCGGTGTGGTCTTCCCCCATCGGCTGTGTCACCGACACGACGCGGATGCCCAATCGCTCGCGCAGCAGTTGCTTGTAGCGGCGCGCCTCGACCTGGTTCCGTGCGAAACGGGAGGTGTGGTAGACGAGCACGACATCGAACTTGCCATCGGCGGCGTCAGCCATGAGGCGCTGGAACTCGGGGCGGGCCTCTGACTTGCGCCAGCCGGAGTGAAAGTGGCAGTACTCGCCGATCAGCCCCAGCGCGTTCTCGGCGGCGAACGTGGCGATCGCCTGACGCTGCGCGTCGGGGGAGAAGCCCTGGCCTTGCTCCTCGGTTGACTCGCGGACGTAGGCAGCGGCGCGGGTCGGGCTATCGGCCATGCTGGGTGGGGTCGGTGAGGTCGCGTCCTCGGCGCAGCCACCAGTCGGCGAACCAGCGCGCGAACGCTTCGAGATCGAGATCGGATGCGCAACAGCGGTCATGGGCTCCTCCTTGCAGCGGGTCATCGGTCCCAGCGATCAGACCAGAGCCACGCGGCGATCTCAAGCGCCTGACAGCCGCCTCCGGCAGCGCGGCCGAGCGCCCATCTAGTCGGCCATGATCGACGGGTATGTCGGGGGCTGGGTTTGGTGTCTTGCGGTGCGGTGTCGTCAAAGCGATGGTGTCGGCGAGAAGACCCGAATCACTCAACGAAGGCCGGTTTTGGCGCCCTTTCGGTACAGACGGCGATTACTTTTGCGATTGCCGGCCTGATGACGATGCGCCTGGGCCGCCACGGTGTTTGGCGTCATCGTGTGATGTTCATTTGACAACGGTACGTTGTCGCCGCGCGGGAAATGGCGATTTGCAGCGACTTTCACGCAAATGGCTCTCGCTTAATAACACGAGGGGTTATGCGAGAGGGTAAGCGAGGGAGTATTCGAGAGGGTTCATTACCAGATGAGCAGATGCTGGGTGCTCAACGAGAGTGCAGTCTCATGTGACAACTACCGTTGTCGGTCTTCTCCGAGATGGGGATTTGCAGCGGTTTTACCCGCAAAGGGTCCTCCCATTAAGCGGGAGGAGAGAGCGGGGAACGAATCGGAGGAAGGAACGGAGGGGCTATAACTTACGCCTTCAGGCGAGTGAGGTATGACCGCGCCATGAAGGCGAGAGAGCGTGGCAGTTAGCCGGCGAGTGCTGGCGCCAAGTCGGCTGCCAGCACGCGGCTGGCCATCGTCAGCCTAATCTCGCCTTGGCGGTCGAGCAACGATCTGGCGTTGACGATCGTGATGGCGATGACCGCGCCCATCTCGTCATAGCGGACGTTGTGGCCCTCCGGCGTGCCGAACGACTCAGCGGGCATCCGTGGCTCGCCGACGCTCAGATAGAGCACGTCCGCGTCCGCGTCGTACTCGACATTGTCGAATGAGATGGTTCCGATCGTGATCGTCATCGCAGCAAAGTTCCACAGGGATGGCGGGCATGGCCAGCCTACCCGCCATCCTGCGTCAGCGCCGTGTCAGGCTGTTGTCAGCAGACAGTTGCTCATGCCGAAGCGGCCAGAGCCTCGGTGCAGCACGCTCCGGGGGCGGTAGCGATGGCCTCGTCGGCGAGCCTTGCAAGAAGCTCGGGGCACGCGACGGTCGCGTCGCTCAGGTGCGTGATGGCCTCGTCGATCAGCTCGTCCGAGTGGTTGTTGAGCGAGGAGACGGCCGACCAGTAGACACGCTCTATGACCGGCCGCAGCCCCCGTGCTGGCATTGTCAGCTCGTCGGGCTCTTGCTCCCAGCCGAGGTCGTCCAGCAGCCTCAGCTCCGCCGTAAAGCGGCGGTGCAGTCGCCTAGCCTTGGCCGGCTCGTCGTTGTGCAGGTGGCTGAAGATGTCGCCGATCGCGGAGAGATCGGTCATCAGCCCGTCATACAGCGCGTCTCGATACCTGCGGTTGATCGTAATGCCCATGTGCTGGCGCTCCTTTCGGTCGAAGCACCGCGGGGGCGCGCGCTACGGTACGCACGGCAAGACCAGCCGTAGAGCTACGGTTGGGCGTGGCATCGAAGGCACGCTCCTTCGGCGCTAAGGCCGGGGCGGGTGCTCGTAACACCCGTCTCGGCCGCTTGATTTTCGGATCGCTCGCGATCAGAGCAGAGCGTCCGGCGGAAGTGCGGTTACGGCGCGATCCGGCTTTGCAGCCAGCCTTCAAGCGCCGTCGGTCGGGTCAGCGAGCGATTCGGAACGGCGAAAAGGCCCCGTACTTCGTACATGCCGCCGCGCCAGCTCGACGGACTTATCCCGCCCAGCGCCCGTTGGGCTTTGCGTCCAACACTCTGGCGATGAACTGGCCGCGTGACTGCCCCGGCGCGGTGAATGCCTCCCATACGTCCGCGGGGCAGGCTGCATAACTCCACTCCACGCCATCTGGGAACCGGACCAGGATCAGCTCCTGTTCTGGCAAGTACGCCTCGGCCACAATGCGTTCTGAACCTACTACCGGCTGCCACTCAATCATTGCGTGACATCATAAGCGCCTCGCCACGCTGCGACAGCTGGCGCAAGGTCGGGAACTGTCGCTGCTTGTCGCCACGATTCCAGAGTCGGGTCTTCCGCCAATGGCATCGGGTTCGGCGGGTCAACCAAGACTCGGGCGGGAAGAACCACCGCCTCTCCTGTGACGATGGCCTCGCCTGTCCGCAGCGACGGAAGAATGTTGGCGAGTCCAGCGACGGTGTCGGGCAGCGCAGCGCGGATTGTAGTTTGATCAGCGGCATTGGACAGTCGCAGCGCAACCAAGGTGCCGCACTGTGCTAGTGCGGTATCTGGCAACTCTGACGGACGTTGTGTGATCAGGAGCAAACCCACACCGTACTTGCGGCCCTCCCGCGCGATCCGGTTTGCTGAATCGGCAGCCATCGTAGCTGCGCCTGCACCGAGATAGCGGTGTGCCTCCTCAAGAGCAATAAGCACCGGTCGTGGTCGTCCGATACCGACGCCGTCGCGTGGCGTGCGGATAGCGGCCTCAAAGAGAAGGTTCAGGACGACGCCTATCGCAAGCTCGCTAGCGCGAGCGGGCACGCCGCTGAAGTTGAGCACCGAAACTGGCTTGTCGCCTCCCAACCATGTGGCCATGACGGCAACAAGCGGGTCCGGGCCCTCCGCATCAGCTGTGGGCTCTTGGAAAAACTGCAAGCGAGGATCAAGCAGCCCCAGCCTCAGTAGCTCTGGCAAGTTACCGTGGGTGCCGTGCATCGGGCCCTTAAACGGAGCTGCACCGCCCTGGCCGTAGGCAGCAAATCGTGCAGGAACGAGGGCCACAGGATCTCCAGGATCCTCCTCGCAGACAGTGTCCGGCCGCTTGGCCTCCATCCGCGTTTCATTGTTCTCGTAGTCCAACTGGTACCAGACCGGGCGCAACTCAAACGGCACAGGCGTATCAGACGTGACCGCTGTGGGATCGAGTTGCAGCCAAGTCGCGCGAGCAACAAAGTCTCGTCGGGCCTGGGCGACTAGCTCATCAAAGCGACTCTGGGTTGTAGCCCCTCCACGTGCGCCCGCGAATACCTCAAGGATGTCCATCGCAGGAAGGGCCCAATACGGCACCTGGAGATGGTCGTCGACGTCAGCCGAAAGGACAGATAGCACCGACGCCTCTTGCCCGAGTGCATTTGGATACTCGCCATGTGGGTCGATCACTACGATGTTTGCGGCGGGCCAGCCGCCCCGTGCGAAGCCCTGGAGAATGCTGGCAACCGCGCTCGTCTTGCCTGCGCCGGTGGATCCAACAACCGTCGCATGGCGGATCACGAACCGGCCGGCGTGCAAGCACAACGGAACCTCATCAGCCGCGGCCAGCCTTCCCAAACGCAGATGATCCTCCCCATCAGGCGGAAAGACGGCCAGAAGATCCTCCGCGGTTGCGAAATGCACAGGGTCATCCAGGCCTGGATAGGAGCCGACGCCTCGTTGAAAGCGATGGGTTGCTCGGTCAATCTCGCCCAGCAGTTGGACCTGCAGCCAGCGCTCGCCAGTCTGTACCACGTCCGCTGGAGCTTGTACCCCCGATAGTTCAGAAATGCCGAGCAACGAGACTTGGCCCAAGAGGTCCACCAAACCTTGGGGAAACCGGACTAGCGATCCGATCTGCCCGATTGGCTGAAGCCGACCGCGAAAGATCGGCGCCACGCCGGCGAGATCTGTGTCGAGTGCCACCGTTATCTGGGCACCGAGTACGTGGCGCACAACTCCAATCCGTGTCGGATCGCGATCAGGCATCCGAATGTCCGACGGCGGCAGCGAGAAGTTCGGACAGGCGCTCCTGTAGCTCCCCTTGTGGAGGTGAGCTGCGCGCCAAGAACGTGGCGAGCTTCCGGAAGTCGCCGAGCCCAAAGGTGTCGTCGGCCCACAAATCATCGGGCGGGTCGGTCGGTGTGCTCCAGTCGGCACGCACCCCTCCAATAATCGCCTCCTTTGCCGCAAGCACTTGGAGGTTCGGCGTCGAGAGTGCCTTCTCGGCGAGAAGGGTGGGGATATCGCTGTGGCAGAAGACCGTGAACTCGGATCGCGGCCGGCGCTGGGCAGCGTCGAAGATCATCTCGTTAAGGTGTTCATCTCCAAACGAATAGCCGGAGATCATCATCAACGTCTCCGGATGTTGCATCGCGCGCCGAAAGCGATCCTGTAGTACCACGAAGGGCACGCGACGAGACTCGTCGTACTTCGTGTCGGACGGGTATATAGCCGCCGGATGCTGGTTTGCGACCGGGGCTCCCAAGCGCACAACTTCGGTCTCCTCCCACGCCCAGTGGACTGAGCCGTGCAACTTCCATATGCGGACGATGAATGAAGGAAGGCCACCCGGAGCGTTCGCCTCGGCCTCAACGATCTCGGTGCGAAACCGCGCGCGGAGCGCTCCGGAGAAGCCGTCGAAGTAGGGGACGCCGAGAGCCTCCAGCGCGGTCTCCAGAAGCAAGTCGTAGTTGACGCTGAACATCTCAAGCGGAAGCAGATAATCGGTTCGCGCTGCCCACGCCGCGAATCTGAGCATCGGGCCAAGATCGGCGTCCTTGATGTCGAGCGAGGCGACGATGGAGCGACATACAGAGCGATCAAGGCCCGCGGCCTCCTCGCTCGTCAAGTCGTCCACCTTTCCATCGCTTCCGTCCAGGAGGGCGGCTATGCGCCGCAGACGGCTGAGCGCTTGCTCGAGGCTACGATCAGCCAACTGCTTCTCGAATGCTGTTTTTTGCGTGCCGTCAAGCGATCCCAGCACGCTTGCCTGGAGGACTGAGACATCTGGTAGTCCACAGGCCCGCGCCGCACCAGCGCCCAGGAACACGCATACATGCCGCGAGCGTGTAGCGAGCTTCGCGCTCAATTCATTTGCGAATGATGCGGGATTGTGCGATAGCACGGCGGCAAGACTACGGCATCGAAAATGCCAGTACACGCCATAATTCGAGAGAGGCGGCACATCCCTGGCGCGGGACATGCCAGAGCTGCCAGTCAAAGCCCGCCGCGAGGAGGCTGGCGAGCAGTTCGCCGGCCAGAGCGTTATCGACTCGAAGGTTGTGGACGGTTCGCAGCCTCTCCGTCGTCGCTGGTCGCCGCTACCCTTTGGGCATGAGCACAGCCGACGCAGCCAATGAGTGGGACTTGATCGTCCCAGGCGACGACTCCGAGCTGGCGGCTGAGTTTCGCCGCCACGGCGTCAAGCCTGGGCAGCGGCTCCACGTCGCGATTGTCGATGGCAACGGGCCGGATACCGCCGCCGATCAAGAGCTACCGGCGTTCTTTGCGAGCTTCGACGGACCCGCCGATCTGGCCGAACGCTCCGGCGAGATTCTGCGCTCGGAGTTCCCCGGCGCCTGATGGTCCTGGTTGACACCGGCCCGCTGGTCGCCGCCGCCAACCGTAAGGACACCCATAACCGCGTATCCACGGAAGCGCTCGCGGCCGCCGCGTCGCCTCGGCTCGTGCCGGGCATGGTGATCGCCGAGGTTGGCTACCTGCTGGCGCGCGACGCCGGGTCCTCGGTCGAGGCTGAGTTCCTGCGGTCGTTCAAGACCGGGTTCCTCGACGTCGTGAGCCCCACTGCCGATGACCTTGCCCGTGCCGCCGAGCTGGTCGAGCAGTACGCCGACCTGTCGCTCGGCACGACCGATGCCTGCATCGTCGCTCTTGCCGAGCGCCTCAACATCACGGAGCTGGTGACGCTCGATCAGCGCCACTTCAACGTCGTGCGGCCACGCCACGTCGAGGCGCTGACGCTCACGCCCTGACCAGCAGCGCCGCTGGAGCGGCGCGCCTACAACCGAATCTCGACCCCCGAGGCGACAAACGCGCGTTCGACCCCCGTCGCTCCCGTATTTGTTGCCTCATCCCCCGCGTCGGCTTTTGGGTGCGTGGCTCGCACCTCCGACGCGGCGGTGAAGTAGTTGGCGAACGTCGCGTTGGGCTTGACGGCGACGATCTGGTTGTCCTTGGCCCAGACCTGCGCGAACAGGGAGAGGATCAGCTTGCGCCGCTCGGCGGGGTTGGGCTCGGCGTCCCAGAAGCGCGCGAAGTCTTCGAGGATGGCTTGCGCGCGGTCGAGGTCGGGGTCGGTTGGGGGCTTCGCGCGTTGCAGCTCCTCCTCCATCATCTGGCGGCGCATCGCGTACTGGGGTTTGGTGATGTCGCCCATGACGTAGAGGTCGCGTAGCCGGTCAAGTTGTGCGGTCAGCTCGCGGCGACGCTCGGCGTCCTCGCCGGGGTGCGTGCCGGCTTGTGACTGGATCGCGTCGAGCACGAGCTGACGCAGCGCATGGTCGGGTCGGAAGTCGTGCAGCCAGTCGATCAGCTGCTCCTCCAACGGCTGCGCCGGGGTCATCTTCTGTTCGCAGTCGCCGTGGTGTCGGCGTGTGGAGCATTGGTAGCGACGCATCCCCTCCCATCCGGTGCGATGCAACTGCTGCCGGGGTCGAGATAGATCGGCGAGGCTAGACTCGCGACACCTATGACGCGGAAGCGTGACATCAAGCAGTTCAGGCAGGCCTGCAAGGCGGCCGGCTTGACCGCGTCTGAGCGCTTTGAAGCGAGTGACGCTCTGCACGCCGAGAAGGAGTCGAGCGGCGGCGAGGATATGAGCTATGGAGAACTACTGGCGTGGCTGCGAGAATGGAAGGACTCATGGCAACCGTCGTAGCCCTAGATGCCTCTCCCACGACCGTCCTGCGCTCTATGCGGGGATCGATCATCGACGCCCGCATCGCCTACCCGGATGTCCTCCACGTCGAGGTTCGCGACTACCTCGGTGCCATCTGGCGCCTTGCTACCCAGGACGCCGAGTGGTCCCCGACCGATCCAGCGCAGCTAGTCGGGCGCTCGATCGAGGATGCCAGCATTGACGAGGAGTCTGGCGAGCTGCGCTGCGCTCTTTCGGACGGCTCGCTTCTGGACATCAAGCCGGCCGCGGTCGAAGCAGAGGACGACCCGCCTTATTGGGAGCTGATCAGCCCCGCAGGTGTCGTCCTTGAGTTCGGGCCTGGTGTTCGCTGGCAGATCAGTAGCGCCGACGCTCCAGTCACGGCGCGTCGCTAAGCAAAGACGCCGGGTCCGGCGAGGCGCCGGACGGCTAGAGCCGAATCTCGACCCCCGAGGCAACAAACGCGGCTTCGACGCGGAGATCTCGCGGTTTGAACGTTGGAACCATCCACGGCCCACCACGGGTTATATGCGTACGACGATCAGCAGCTCGGGGCGCTCGTGCTAGCGATCGCTGCGATCAACGCGTGGAACCGCATCAATGCCGCCACCAGACAGATCACAGGCGCGTGGGTCGAGACGCTGATCTCCAGCAGCCAGGCCGCCGACCAGGCCGCCTAACCGTTCGAACCGCATTGTTGAAGCCGGGTAGCGCCGTTCGCTCAGCGTTGCCGGCTTCAGCTCTGCTGCGGGGCGATCAATACAGAGCACGCTGCGTGTGCCAATACAGCGCCAGCAACACTGCCGAGCAAATGTCCCACGAGTCCGCTGCGGCGGTGGGAGCCGAGCACGATGAGGCTCGCTCGATGCTCCTCGGCCACCTTGACGATTCCCTTCCAGGTTGGTGCTGCCTCGATCGCAAGGCTCTTGGGTTGGAACCCAGCTTGCTCCGCCAGCGATGCTCCATGTGCGGCGGTCGTCTCTGCGGCTTTGCGCACCTCGGTGGCCTCGGCCGCGTTGAAGTGCGGCTCGCTGGTGGGCACAAATCCGACATCGCCCGTCTGCCAAACACAGACGACGAGTGCGTCGCGTCCAGGCACAAGCTGGTAGCCGGCCTGCTCGATCGCCAGCGCCGCGAGCTCGGAGCCGTCGTAGGCGAAGAGCACCGGGCCGTTAGGAGAGATGGGGCTTGCGGCGCTTGTGCCAGTCGAGCTCATGTCAGTTGGCGCTCTCGGTCGCGGCATGTGCGGCGGCCAGGCCAGGGCGAACTCGTGCCAGCAGTGGCGGCGAGTACCACGCAGGCGCCTCGCCTGCCACGAAGCGATCGATGTCGGGGGTCTGCGGGCGTGCACCGCCGAGCGCGTAGATCGCGATGCCAATAGCGGCGCCCCCGAGAGCGAGCCCGAGTCCGACCCACAACGCGATGCCGGTCCCGGCGTCGAGGTTGCCGCCAACGGTAACGGCCATGTGGGCGAAGATGGGTGCGATCATGAATGCCGCGACCGCCCGCATCAGCTCGACGATTGCGAACACGCGCTGGAGGCTGGCTGAGGGTAGTGAGAAGCCGGCCACGAACAGCGCGGGAGCGACGGTCGCGCCGAGCCCGATGCCGGTCAGTCCCGAGCCGATCAGCGTTGCTGCCTGACTCGAAGGCACGTCGATGCGAAACACAGCGATGCCGGCTGCGAGGAACACCATGCCGGCCAACGGGAGATAGTGGATTGCTCGCCTGGTGATGACCATGCCGAGCAGGATCGCCGTGATCGCCGCGCCCGCGACCTCGGGTAGATAGAGCAGGCCCACATGCAGTGGTCTGTAGCGCTCAGCCAGCACACTCGCGGTTAGCGCGGTTGCCGACACTGAAGCTGCTGCCGCGAACAGCGCCACCACAATGCCCGCCACCGGCATCGTGCTTGTAAGCATTGTGCGGATCGTCAGGAGTGGTCGCTTTGCGCGATATTGGTAGACGATCAGAACGACGATCGTTGCAAGGCCGCCGAGCAGCGGTGCAATTGTCTCGCCGCTGAGGAAGGGGTGGGTCAGCAGCTCTGAGGCGCCAAAGAACGCGGCCACGCAACCGATGGCTGCCAGCGCGATCGCCGGTAGATCACGCGGCGAGTCTGGGTTCGCGGGCGGCGCGTCGTCGAACGTCAGGATGGACAGGACCAGCGCGCTGGCCGCGATCGCGGCGATGATCCAGAACAGCGGCCGCCAGGAGTGAGACTGCGCCTGCAGTCCGCCGATAGCCGGCCCGAGTGCGACTGCCCCGAAGATGCAGAGGTTCATGATCATCGCTGTCGTGCGCAGCTTGCTTGCTGGATAGCCGATCGCCAGCGGCGGCACGGCAGAGATGAGCAGCAGGCTCGTGCAAAAGCCCTGGACTACGTGGCCTGCGATGTACATCCCTGGATCCTGTGCCGCCGCCGCTAGCACCGACCCGATCACGAGCAGCGTGGCGTAGACGATCAGCATCCTTCGTTGCGGCAGGTGTTGGGCAAGTGAGACCGCCAACACCGTGCCGGCCGCGTAGGCGGCATTCGCGAGCCCGGAGCTCAGGCTCATCGTTTGCAGGCTTGTGTGTAGCTGCTTGGCGATGATCGGCGTTAGCGGCTGGAGCGCGGCAGACAGGGCCAGGTAGGGGATCAGCGCGAACATGACCATTGCCGCGACCGCGGGATACCGGCCAGCGAGTGGACCCTGGCGCATCAGCAATCACCACGCCGGGTGTGAAGAGGAAGCGACGCCGACCATCTGGCGGTGGGCGCAACGACATGCGAGGCCGCGTGAGATTGCGCTCGAACAGACCGCAGCACGGCCGCCGCTGGCTGCTGGAAGGGGTGGATCAGCAACCTATCGCGATGTTGGAATTATGAGATATCGGCGCATTCGGGAAGCCTTTTCAGGCTCTCCGTCGTATAGCACGAACCGCTGAGCGAGCCGTCGATCGGCGGCTGATTTGGCCGCGCCCCCAGCGGGACAGGGTCTGCGGTGTGTTGCGCTCTAGCCTGCGGCCTCGTCGCTCAGCTGTTCCAGCAGCACGGCCATCTGCTCCAAGGTTGCATGGTGCTCACCCACGTCGAACGCATCGCTCAGCTCCCGCGGGTCCTGATAGCCGACGAGCACGTCATCTCCTTCGCGCCAGAGCAACATCCGCAAAGGTAGCTCGATGCCAATCCGTGGATCGCTCTGCATCAGCGGAGTACCGCCTTGCGGGTTGCCAAAGATCACCACCTGCTCGTCCGGGAGCTCCAAGCCGACGCCACGAGCACCGGCAGCATGATCGATCCGCGCGAACACTGTTACTCCTCGACGCTCGATCGCGTCGATCAGCCGCTGTGCCGTCTGGTCGTAGCTCGAGGCGCTGCGCTTGATGACCACGGGCTCATGCTCGCACAACGGTCGAGCGAGAGTTCGATCCGATCTGCGGCATCGATCGATCCGGTTGATAGCGCCCACCAGCACGAATTGCGCCGCCGCGTCCTAGGATTCACGGATGGCCTGGGTGTCCGCTCGCCGTGAAGCTATGTCGGTTCGGTCTGGTTGGAGGCGTGCGCTGCTCGGTTTGGCAGCGGCGGTCGTCGTCGTGGTCGTCGCGGTGGCCGTGGCGGCGCTCCTGTGGTCAGGCGTGACGCTCGCGAGCGACCCCACTGCGCTGGCGCGTGTCTCGGTGCAACCGCTGGGCGGGACGATCGAGCACGTACAGGCATTCGGGCCGGGTGGGAAGAGCCTGCCGCTGGCGATAAGCGCCGGGCGCTTGACGCCGTTGAAGCGCCTCAGCCCCGGCGAGCAGGTGTCGATCGACGTAGATGTCCGTCGCCCGGGATGGCTTGGGTGGGCACTGGGTGCTCAGCAAAGCGAGCACCTGACACTGCGTGCGCCGGTTGCGCAGGTGACTGAGCACTGGATGACCGTCCCTGACCACTCTCCAGTACGCGTGAGCTTCGATCAGGCTGTCAGCAGCGTGTCCTACACGACGACTGGAGGGTCGGTCCGTCGCAAGCTGGGCACAGGACAGCGATCGATTTCGCTCGGCACAAAGCCGGCCACCGGCACCGTCGAGATCGCTGCGGCCGCGCGCCCATGGGAGCGGACGGGCAAGCCCACCCAGGTCAGCTGGTTCCCTCCGTCTCGCTCTGCCGTAATGGTCAGCTTCCCGGCCGCAAGCAGCCGAATCGGGCCGGCCACGCCGATCGACCTGACTTTCTCCAAGCCCGTCAGCGAAGTGCTTGGCTCGAGTCGTCCCCAGCTCTCGCCCAGCACCCCAGGGCACTGGCGTGAACTCAACAGCCACACGCTCGTGTTCACGCCCACCGGGCTGGGCGCGGCGCTTGGCTCCTCCTTGCGGGTACTGCTCCCGCATCCCGTGGCCGTAACGGCCGGCGCTGGCTCTGTGCTGCGCATGACCAGCCAGATTGAATGGACGGTGCCCCCGGGCTCGACGTTGCGCCTGCAGCAACTGCTGGCGGAAGCGGGCTATCTGCCTGTGGTTTGGCAGCCATCGGGGGTCGCCGTCCCGCGTACCCCAAGCGCGGAGGCGCAGGCAGCGGTCGACCCGCCGAGCGGCAGCTTCAACTGGCGCTATCCCAACACACCTCACCAGCTGCAGGCGATGTGGACCGTCGGGCAGCCGAGCGTGATCGTCAAGGGGGCCGTCATGAAGTTCGAGAATGTCAACGAACTGACCGTCGACGGCGTTGCCGGCCCGAGCGTGTGGCACAAGCTCCTGAGCGACGCAATCGCCGGCAAGCACTCGAGCACGGGCTACAGCTACGTATACGTGCACCGGGAAGTGCCCGAGACGATGACCCTTTGGCACAACGGGCGCACGATTATCACCTCGCCGGCCAATACGGGCATCTCCGGAGCCGAAACAGAACTAGGGACGTTCCCGGTGTTCGAGCATCTCCCCGAAACCACCATGAGCGGTACCAACCCGGATGGCTCGCACTACGAAGACCCTGGGATCAAATGGGTCAGCTACTTCAACGGGGGCGATGCTCTGCACAACTTCGACAGATCCTCATTCGGCTCGCCGCAAAGTCTCGGTTGCGTCGAGCTTCCGCTCGCGGCATCCGCGGAGATCTGGCCGTACACGCCGATCGGGACACTCGTCACAATTGAAACCTGACGCGCCCTTCGCAGTCGCTCTCGAATCTCCTGCAGCGTGAAGTCCAAGTTCGTTTGATTCGTGAGCAGCTGAGCGCGCGGCTGGCCATCTCCGTATGTGCCGGCCGTGTTTGCTTGCGGGTAGCATCAGCGCGTGTCGGAGCCTGTGCTCATCATCAGTGGACCTCCAGGAGTCGGTAAGACGACAGTCGCGGCGCTGCTCGCGCAGCGATCGTCCGCGGGGGTGCACCTCGAGTCCGACCAGTTCTTTCATTTCATCAGCGCGGGTTACGTCGAGCCTTGGAAGCCTGAGTCGCACGGGCAGAACACAGTAGTAATGGGCGTGGTGGCGGCTGCTGCCGCGGGCTACGCCGACGCCGGGTACTCCACCACCATCGAGGGGATCGTCAGCCCGCGGTGGTTCTTGGAGCCGCTCTGTGCCGCTCTCGAAAGATCGGGGCACGCGGTCGCCTACCCTGTGCTGCGGGCCCCGCTTGCGGTGTGTATACAGCGTGCCGAGAGCCGTGCCGCCCAGCCGCTCACCAACGCGTCCGTTATCGAGCAGCTGTGGCGTGAGTTCGCCGAGCTCGGGGCGTTCGAGCGCCATGTGCTCGATGCCGGCGACAGGAGCCCCGATGAGCTCGCTGACGAGATCGAGCTGCGCGTGATGGAGGGGAAGCTCAGCGTCTAACGCGATAGCCGTTGCAGCGGCGAACGATCGCCGACGGACCAGCTGTGGCCATAGGGGTCGCGAAAGCCACCCTGGCGGTGCTTGCCCCACGGCGTGTCGCGCTCGGCGATGGCGGCGCCCGGGGTGGCCCCGGCGGCGAGCGCCTGCGCGATCAGGCGGTCGGGGTCATCGACGAACACCTCGATACGCGTGCTCGTGACGCCGAGCCGGCTGGGACTGTCCTCGGCGGGGTTGTGCGGGTTGACCTCGTGCAGGAAGAACGGCGCGCCCGCGAGCTCGAGTCCGGCCACACCTCCTAGGTCCCACAGCTCTTCTGCGCCGAGCGCGCGCTTGTACCAAGACATCGCGGCGGCCGCGTCATCGACGATCAGCATTACTGAGATCACCAGCGGGCTGCGCGTTGCTTGGCCGGGGTCGCGTGCTGCTTGGCTATTTGCGTCCGATGATGCGACCTCGCTCACTGCCCAGATGCTACTGACGGGTGGACACGACCAGGGCACGAGCACGAGCTCCTAGTCGACTTCGACGATCTCAGGGCGTCCCAGGTAGTAGCCCTGCGCGTAGTCCACTTCCAGCTCCCGCAGCCGCTCCAGCGTGCGCGCATCCTCGACCCCCTCCGCGACGGTCATCTGGCCGAAGCTGCGCGCGAGCTGCACGGTCGCCGCCACGAGGTGCTGGCTGGCCTCGTTCTCGAGCAGGTCACGGACGAACTCGATGTCGATCTTGAGGTGCTTGATGGGGAGCGTCTTCAGATACGTGAACGCGCCGTAGCCGGTGCCGAAGTCATCGAGCGCAAACGAGCAGCCCAGTGTTGCCATCCGCGCCGTGAACTTGCCCGCCAGGTGCAGGTTCTCCATTAGCGCTGTCTCTGTGATCTCGAACGTGATCAGCGCGGCATCCGCCTGCTCCTGGCTGATCCGCGCTTCGATCAGGTCCGCCAGCTCGGGATCGCCGAGTGACTGTGCGGAAAGGTTCACGTTCACGGCCTGTCCCCGGGCGGCCATCCTCGCGGCCTTGCCAATGACCCAGCAATCGAGCGCGCCAATTAGCCCAAAGCGCTCAGCCGCCGGCAGGAACTTCCCTGGCACCACCAGCTCGCCCGCACGGTCGCGCAGGCGAACGAGCAACTCCTGGCTGCTGACCTCGCCGGTTGCAAGCGCGACGATTGGTTGCGCTGCCACCACCAGGCGGTCCTCGTCCATCGCGTCGCGCAGGCGGCCGATCCAACTCATTTCATCGAGCTCGCGCTGTGCTTGCCCCTCCGAGCGCCTGCGTTCGCTGATGTCGCGGAACACCACCACGCGACCTGAGAAGCCATCGTGCTCGTCGCCCAGCGGTGCGGCGCTGAGGTCGACCGCCAGGCGCGTGCCGTCCTTGCAAACGAACGCTGTGTCGTCGATTCGCACTGCACTTGAACTCGAGCTGACTTCTGTCAGCCGGCAGTGGCTGGCCGTGCAGCTGCGTTGCTCGTCGCGCCCGCAGCCGAGCGCGCCGCACAGCGTTCTACCGGCGAGCTCCTCGGCGCTGTAGCCGAGGCTGCGTTCTGCCGCGCGATTGAGCGTCGCGATCCGACCGTCCACGCCCAGTACGAACAGGCCCTCGTCCATGCTCTCGCTCAGCCCTGCCAGGAACGCTCCCGCTTTGCGCAGGTGGGCTTCGGCCATTCGCTGTTCGGTGACGTCAGTGACGATCGCCAGATTGCCTACGTGCTCGCCTGCGTCGTCCAGTACCGCGTTGACCGACATGAGTGTTTGCACTTCGCTGCCATCCTTGTGTCGGAACGTCTGTTCCAGGCGCTCGCCGTCGCCGCTGCTCTGGCGCCGCATGCTCTCCTTGGCGTTGTCCAGTTGCTGCTGGTCGAGGAAGTCGGACAAGGGGCGACCGAGCAGCTCCTCGACGGTGTAGCCGAGCATCCTTGCGAGACTTGGATTTACGTACGCGGTCAACATCTCCGGGTTCACCTGCCAGATGCCCGCGTGGGCGGACTCGAGGATCTGGCGATAGCGCCCTTCGCTGCGCTGCAGGTCCTCCTCGGCGCTCACCTGCCGCGAGATGTCGTGTGCGATCGAAGCTGCGCCGATGATCTCGCCGTGCTCGCCGCGCAGCGCAAACAGTGTCAGCGACACGCTCACCTTGCTGGCGTCCTTGCATGCCCGCTGCGTCTCGTAGTAGTCGATGTGCTCGCCGTCTAGCACCCGTTCGAGTAGTCGGTGCTCCTCACCTTTGAGCTCCTTCGGGATCAGGAAGCTGATCGGAATGCCGACGGCTTCCTGCGCGGTGTAGCCGTACAGCCGTTCCGCGCCTAGGTTCCAGCTTGTGATCACACCGCCGCGATCCTTGGAGATGATCGCGTCGGTGGCAACCTCCACGATCTGTGCGGAGAGGTCACGAAGACGCTCGGTGGCCGAGACGTCCTCTGGCCTATCGCTGGGGGTGCACATGAGTGGCGCGGGCGTTCGCTCATGCGTCTTCATGTGAGCGTATCGGCGATCCCATAAAACGACTCAAGTCGAAGATATTGATCTAGCCACCTAGGCAGATGGGTCGCGATCTACCTTCTATAATGCTTGCTGGCAAGCAAATAAATTGAAGGAATAAGAGGATGACGCTGCCCAAGATCACGCCATTGGCAACCGCGGACTCGCACGAGGAGCCCAGCGCGCGGCTGCGGGCGGTCATCGGCAGACTCTCACGGCGTCTGCGCCCCACCGTTGCGGGCTCTGGTCTCACGCCGTCGCAGATCTCCGTGCTGTTCACGACCGTGCGGCTCGGGCCGATCGGACTCTCCGAGCTGGCCGCCATTGAGGGACTCAACCCGACGATGCTCTCGCGCATAACCGCACAGCTGTGCGACTTGGGGCTGATTCGCCGTGAAGCCGACTCCAGCGATCGCCGCCAAGCGTTCGTCGCCGCCACCGCCGCTGGACGCCGCATCCGTGAGCGCATCCACCGTGAGCGCACACGCGCGCTGAGTGCCCACGTCGAGCAGCTCGACGAGCACCAGCGCCAAGTGCTGTGGGAGGCGCTGCCCGTCCTCGAGGAGCTCGCCGAGAAGCTCCCAGGCACGCGCCCATGACCCGTCTGCTCGGCGCCGGGCGCCTCACGTTCGCCGCGCTGGCGATCCCCAACTACCGCCGCTACATTGCCGGCCAGTCGATTTCGTTGACCGGCACCTGGATGCAGATGGCGGCCCAGTCGTGGCTTGTGCTCACGATCACCGGCTCTGCCACCACGCTCGGCGTGATCGTCGCTTTGCAAACCCTGCCCGTGCTGCTGCTCGGGCCGTACGGCGGCGTGATTGCCGACCGTGTCGACAAGCGCCGGCTGATGGTGCTGCTGCAGATCGCCATGGGCGTGCAGGCGCTCGTCCTCGGTGTGCTCACCGTCACCGGCGCCGTGCGGCTGTGGGAGATCGGCGCGCTCGCCGCCCTGCTCGGCCTCAACAACGCCTTCGAGAACCCTGCGCGTCAGTCGTTCATGCTCGAGATGGTTGGCGCGCAGAGCCTTCGCAACGCTGTCAGCCTCAACTCCGTGCTCGTCAACGTCGCCCGCGTCATCGGCCCTGCTGTTGCCGGCGTGCTGATCGCCACCGTCGGCGAGGGCGTCTGTTTTCTTGTCAACGCGGCCAGCTTCATCGCCGTCGTTGCCTCGCTGGCCACGCTCGATCGCAGTGCGATCTTCCCCACTCCCCCCAGTGGCCGCGAACCTGGGCAGTTGCGGGCGGGCCTCGACTACGTCCGGCGCACCCCCGAGTTGGGCGTGCCGCTCGCGATGATGGCGCTGGCTGGCTGCCTCGCGTACGAGTTCCAGGTCACGCTCCCGGTAATGGCACGCCAGGGACTCCATGCGGGCGCCACCGCCTACGGCTTCATGACCGCGGCCATGGGCGTCGGCGCCGTGATCGGCGGCCTGTTCGTCGCCGCCAAGGGCAGAACCGGGCTGCCCACGCTCGTGCTCTCAGCAACTGCCTTTGGCGTAGTTCTGCTGCTTGCTGCCCTCGCCCCCAACCTTCCCATCGAGCTCGTCGCGCTGGCGCTTGCCGGCGGCGCCAACATCTCGTTTATGTCCACTGGCAACTCCACCTTGCAGCTGAACGCCCTGCCCAGCATGCGCGGTCGCGTCATGTCGCTGTGGTTCGTTGCCTTCCAGGGCTCGACTCCCATCGGCGGCCCGATCGTCGGCTGGGTGATGGCTGCGGCCGGCGCCCGCGCCGGGCTTGGATTGGGTGGCGTCACGTGCCTGCTCGTCGCGCTTCTCGGTTTGCTCGCGCTGCGACGTCTGCACCCGCGGTCGCTCACAGCCAAGCTCGCCACCGGCGCGACTGGCAGCTGAAGTTGGACACAGCGGAGACCCCGGACGCTGGCGAGATCGCCATCCGTTGGGCGCAAAGTTCTGCGGAGTTGCGTGGAGCTCTGCACGTCCGCGAACAGGTCTTCGTCCGCGAGCAGGACGTCCCCCGTGCGGAAGAGCTCGACGGTCGCGACCAGCACGCCCGGCACGTCGTTGCGCTCGAGCCAGGCAGCGACCGCGTCATCGGCACGCTCAGGCTGCTGATCGACGCGCACATCGCCAAAGTTGGCCGTGTTGCCGTCAAACGTGACTGGCGCCGTCGCGGGATCGCCGCGCGCATGCTCGCGTTAGCGCTCGAGGGTGCCCACGAGCAGGGGTGCACCCATGTGCGTCTCGCTGCGCAAATCGCCGCCACCGGCGTCTATCGACGCGCTGGCTTCAGCGTCGAATCCGAGCCGTTCCAGGAGGCCGGTATCGAGCATGTGTGGATGGGCCTACAGCTCCCCGTCTGAGACGCCTTGGCGGTGGCCTCCGCGCGGCTACCTACGCACACGCCCGCTGGTTCTGATAAACAGAACGTGATACATCGCAGCGCCTCGTGGACTACACGAGTGGCAGCGCAACGTCGTCGTCGCTACCGCGACGACGGGAAGCGAAGCACGTGTGACCACGGGAGCAGGGATGAGCGAGAGCCTGACGGCGAGCAGCGCCGGCCCAGACGGGAGCTCCAGCGGTGGCGCCTTCTGGCGCGAGACCCTCGCCCCTTACACCCAGCCGCGTCTCGGACGCAGCCTGATCGACCTCGCCACCTCCGTCGTGCCGTACCTGGCGCTATCGGTTGCCATGTATCTGGCGCTCAGCGTCTCATACCTGCTCACGCTCGCCATTGCCATTCCCGCCTCCGGTTTCTTGGTCCGGACGTTCATCCTTTTCCACGACTGCTCGCACGGCTCGTTCTTGCGCTCCCGCAGGGCCAACCTGTGGCTCGGCACAGCATTGGGGTTGTTCGTGTACTCGCCTTTCCTGCGCTGGCGCCACGACCACGCCATCCATCACGCCACGTCCGGCGATCTCGATCGCCGCGGCGGCGGTGACGTGCGTACGCTCACCGTCAGCGAATATCGTGCGCTGCCGTCACGCGCGCAGCTGGCGTACCGCGTGTTTCGCAACCCGCTCGTGATGTTCGGCGTCGGTCCCATCGTTGCGCTTCTTGTCGGCCCGCGGTTGGTGTCGCGCTCAGCGCGTCCGCGCATGCAGCGCAGCGTCATCGGCACCAACATCGCGCTCGCCGTGCTCGTAGGCGCGCTCTGTTGGCTGATGGGTTGGCGCGACTACCTGCTCGTGCAGGCGCCAACCGTGCTGCTCGCCGGCTCCGCCGGCATCTGGTTGTTCTACGTCCAGCACCAGTTCGAGGACGCTTACTGGGAGAGCGCCGGCGACTGGAGCTACGCCGACGCCGCCCTGCGCGGTAGCTCCTACCTCAAGCTGCCCCGCGTGCTCCAGTTCTTCTCAGGCAACATCGGCCTGCACCACGTGCACCATCTGAGCGCCCGCATCCCTAACTACAACCTCCAGCGCGCGCACGATGAGAACCCCATCTTCCACGACGTGCCGGTTCTCTCCTTTGCCGACGGCTTGCGCTGCGTGCGTTTCAAGCTGTGGGACGAGGAGCGCCGGCGGTTGGTCACCTTTGCCGAGGCACGTGCTGAGTATCACCCCTCCGTGGCTCGACTTTAGCTTCAGCGACCCTTACCAGCGCTAAGCTGGATGTATGTCAACTCAAGCGGATCGTGCAGCCGAGAAGCGGCGTGTGAAACTGGAGGACGTCCAGCGACAGGTAAAGGAAGGGTCGCTCACCATTCGTGAGATGACACCCCAAGAGCGCAAGCAGTTCCCGCCGCAGCCGCCTGACCCGCGCCGCAAACCCCGCTCTCGCTGAACGCCACGCCTTGAGTCACACGGACGGCGTCCCATCTGGTCGCCGTTCAGCGATGTGCGTGGGCTCTGGCGCGGTCTAGCTGTTCGAGGTACGGCGTGAGGTACTTGGCCGAGATCTTTGCCGGGTGCGGCCACGAAGGCGTGTCGCTGATCTCCGAGCTGAAGCCTTGGCCGCCGGCGATATGCGCCGTCAGATAGAGCGGGTCCGCGGCTGTCAGCAGGATGCCGTGGATCAGCGGATGAAAAGGTTGCGGGTCGACAGCTGCTCCCGCCTCGGCCGCGATCGATTCCGCCAGTGCGTCGGCCTGTTGGGCGGCGATCCCGCCGTACTTGATCGCGAAGTCGGTCGCGTCCCCAGCCGCGTAGACGTGCTCGACGTCCGACACTCGCCCATGCAGATCCACGCGCAGGAAGCCGTGCTGGCTGAGCGGGATGCCGCGAATGCTCGGGCCGTACAGCTCCGGAAGCGCAACCACGCGCTTGGCTTTCATGTGACGGTCGCCCGGGTTGATCACGATCTCTCCCTGGGCTGGTACTTCCGCGTAAGCCGAGCCGATCATCTCGATGTTGGCCGCCTTGAGCAACTGCGCCACCGTGTCGCTCACCGCTGAGCCGAAGATCGCCAGCGGTGCGTCCTCAGGGGTGATGATCGTTGTTGTCAGCTGGACGCCCATGTCATAAGCCCGTCCCGCCGTCAACAGCGCAAGCTCATACAGCGGCAACGGCCAGGCCATACGGCCTGGAGAGATGAACGCCACGCTGTCCACGTAGCCGTCCTCCACATCCTGGATCAGCCCGTGGAAGGTCTCTTCCAGCTTGCGGTCATCGATCGTGAGCGCGTGCGCGTAGCGCGGGCAGATACGCGCACCCAGCGCCAACACGAGCACGTCGTACTCGATCTCCGCACCGTTTGACGTGTGCGCCATCCGCTTGCCTGGGTCCACCCAACCGAGCTCGTCCACGACCAGCTTCGCGCCGGCCTCCTGCACGATCGACGCCAGCTCGTAGCGCTCCGCCGCCGGGTAGGCAAACGGCTCACGCACCGTCATCGGCCGGTACACGAACTGGGCGTTTGGCGCGAGCATCGTCGTCTCGGTCTGCTCTGGAGCGAGCGCGTGCAGCGCCAGCAGCGTCTCCAGGGCGGCAACGCCGCCGCCGGCGATCAGGACACGAAGCTTTGAGGAAGGGTCTCGAGTGGTCATACCTTCAAGCTAGACCCAGCGCATAGCGCCTGTCAGCCGAATTAACCCGCCATCACACGCGGGAAAACTACGTACGAGACGTGTGCGCAGATGGTCGTGCCGAGTGTGCGTGTGCACACCGCGTCCATCACGCGGGCCACCACGCCCGTCACGCGGGCCTGTCGTCAGCTCTGCAGCAGGCGGCGTCTGAGTGCGTAGCGGACCAGCTGCGAACGCGTCGTCAGGTCGAGCTTCTTGTGAATGTGGGCGCGATGCGTCTCCACCGTGCGCGGCGAGAGATGCAGCTGGCGCGCTATCTCCACGCTCGTGTGCCCAAGCGCGATCAGGCGCAGCACCTCGACCTCACGCGGGGTGAGCGCGCCCTGCGTGAGCGAGCGATGCAGCTCCTCCAACCTTGCAGCCAAGGGCGCGCTCAGGTACTGCTCGCCGCGTGCCGCCGCACGAATTGCCTTTGCCAACTCGCCACTGGCGAGCTGTCCAGGCACACAGCCGCTTGCCCCCGCTGTCAGCGCCCGTTGCGCATATTGCGGGCCTGTATCCGCCGTCACCAGCACTATCTGAGTCGCGGATGCGCTCTCTCGCAACTGCCAGATGAGCTCGATGCAGGAGCGATCGGCGAGACGTCCCTCGAGTACGAGCACATCCGGATTGCCGGCGTGTACGAGGCGCGTGACCGACGCCAGATCATCGGCATGCGCGATCACCTCCATGTCTAGCTCGTCGTCCAGCAGCTCGCGTGTGCCAGGCGCGATCAGCGCCTCGCCATCTGCGACCAAGACCCGAATCGGTTGCGCCTGCAAGGCGCCATTGGCGCTCTGAGCCAAGTGCAGCCGTGAGGACAGACGCAACTGTGACGACATGCTTAGACGCTAGGCGTGCGACGGTCCCCCATCTACCGTAGATATCGCCCGTGCGCTGCGGCTAAGTACTGGTCTGGGAACGCTGTTACGGTCGTCCCACCGTCAACTGCGGGAAAAACCCGGATGGCGTCAGAACCCTTCTCACGGATGCTGCCCGATGTGAGCGATCAGCAATCTCCCCGCGACACGCGGGTCGACGCAATTCGTACGGACGGTCTGAGCAAGCGCTACGGCGACACCATCGCCCTGGACTCACTCGAGCTGGCTGTTCGCAGCGGCGAGATCTACGGCTTTCTGGGGCCCAACGGCGCGGGCAAGACGACCACCATTCGCCTGTTGCTGGGGCTGCACCGGCCAAGCGCGGGATCGGCAACGCTGTTTGGGCACGACGCGTGGCGCGATCCTGTTGGCGCTCACCGGCATGTCGCCTATGTAGCCGGCGAGCCGTTCTTGTGGCCCGCGATGACCAGCGCAGAGACGTTTGAGTTCCTCGCGCGACTGCACGGCAACACCGATGTTGCCTACCGCGACACGCTGATCGAGCGCTTTCAACTCGACACCCGCAAGAAGATCCGCGCGCTGTCCAAGGGCAACCGCCAGAAGGTGCAGCTGATCGCCGCGCTTGCCACGCGCGCAGAGCTGTTGCTGCTGGATGAGCCCACCTCTGGCCTTGACCCGCTGATGGAGGTCGCATTCCGCGATTGCGTCAAGGAAGCCAGGGAACGCGGTCAAACGGTGTTCCTCTCCTCGCACATCCTCAGCGAGGTCGAGGCGCTGTGCGACCGCGTCGGCATCCTCAAGCGCGGGCGGCTCATCGACGAGGGCACGCTGCAGGAGTTGCGTCATCTCGCCGCGCAGACCGTCGACGTCACGTTCAACGGTGAGCCTCCGCGGTTGCCGGCGCTCCCAGGCGTGAGCGTTCGAAGCGCCGGACCAGGCGCGCTGCGCTTCGAGGTCTCAAGCGGCATTGGCCCGCTGATCGCGGCGTTGGCCGAGCTCGGCGCAGACCGCATCAACACGCTCACCAGCCGCGAGCCGTCGCTGGAGGAGATCTTCCTGCACCACTACGACGGCTCCGACGGTCGTGTCAGCGACTAGCACCGCGCTCGCTGCACCGCGGCGGGCACGCGCGAGCGCCGCTTCGATCTTGCGTCCCTTGCTGGCGCTGGCGCGACGCACGTTCCACGACGCGCGCGTGCGTACGATCGCCTACGGCTACCTGTTTGCGATCTACGCGTACATCCAGGCGGTTGGCTATCGCCACGCCTACCCCACGCTTGCCGACCGCCTCGGGTTCGTTCGCGGCTTTGCCGGCAACACTGCGATCCGTCTGTTCTACGGCGAGCCGCACGACCTGCTGACGGTCAGCGGCTACTGCGCCTGGCGCGTCGGTGGGACACTCGCGATCCTCGCCGCGATCTTTGGGCTGCTCGCCGCCGTGCGAGCGCTCAGGACGGAGGAGGATGCCGGCCGCATGGAGCTCGTACTGGCGGGAGCGGTGGGCCGGCGCACGGTCTATCTCGCCGCCGCGCTGGCGATCGCCGCCGGCACCTTGCTGCTGTGGGTTGCGGAGTTCGTCGGCTTCCTCGCCGGCCGGCTTCCCGTCGGGGGCTCGGCTTACCTCGCGCTCGCAACGGTGTCCGTGGTGCCGGTGTGCGTGGGGATCGGCGCGATCGCCAGTCAGCTTGCGCCCTCGCGGCGGGTCGCGCTCGAGCTCGGCGGCGCGGTGGTGGGGGTGTTGTTCGTGCTGCGCGTGATCGCCGATACCGCCAGCGGCGCCGGCTGGCTGCGCTGGGCGACGCCGCTTGGCTGGGCGGAGGAACTGCGTCCGTTCAGTAATCCGCAACCGCTCGTTCTGGTGCTGCCGGTGGCGGCTAGCG
>Ga0209624_10000977_pt1 | contig 23907 bp, 21 predicted proteins | sample JacPinW_OM2H0_O1_FD_188565 | JGI IMG/M metagenome (GOLD analysis project Ga0209624, IMG submission 188565) | Forest soil microbial communities from Algoma, Ontario, Canada - Jack Pine, Ontario site 1_JW_OM2H0_O1 (SPAdes) (version 2) | ecosystem: Environmental > Terrestrial > Soil > Boreal...
CCCGCTCGCCTCGGCGCTAGGTCTAATGCGCTGGCATGAGCTTAAGCTTAGGTCCAAGCAGCTTCGCAACCAGTAGCGGGTTAGCAGTCTACCCTTCCTCCTTGCATCGGTGTTCCGCCTCCGGACACTCAAGTTGTCATGACCGGGACAAGCCCGGCCATGACGCAAGCATAGGCGAACGGCCTCCTTTGATCGTTTAGCGACGCTCGCAATGACGCGAATCAATTTTCACAACGCTCAAAAAGATGACGCGGCGGACGCCACTTGATAGGTAGCGCTCCATGCGAATGGTCATTCGCGGCGTAGTCGCGCTTCTCATCCTGCTGGCGGCCTATTGGGGTTGGGCGCTCGCCGGCACGGCGCAGCTTGCGTCAGCGGCTTCGCGTAGCGACCCTGAGGCGGTGATGGAGCGCATCGATCTGCAGCCGCTTATCCGCTCTCTGAGCAGCCAGATCTCGCAGGCCTATCTCAACGAGAATCCCAACCTCAAAAACCCGCAGTCGCCTCACCCGAGCCTCGCTCTCAACGCTGCCGCAGCCGAGATGCTGCTGCGCGCGCTTCTGACGCCCGAGAACATCGCGATGCTCTTGAACCAGGGACGGGTGGGCGTCCTTGACGCCGGCGGCAAGGACGCCGGGACGGTTTGGGGCATGCCTTCCCTCGGCGAGGCGTTCAACGCTCGCCCCTTGGAGGTTCTAACCCACTCCTATTTCAACGGCCCACTGAGCTTCGTCGTTGGCCTCGAAAGCCCGGATGGGCTTTATCGCCTCCACATGAGGCTGTCCGGAATCACCTGGCGCTTGTCCGCCGTTGATATTCCCGAGCCGGTCATGGCCCGGGTGGCGAATCTCATCGCGCAGCGGATTGGCGGAGCGGTGACCCTCCCCGGGGGTTGAGCCGGATTCGGCTCTTAGGGCGGGGGCGACCAGCTCGTCACCGAAACAATTTCTTTACACGAAAACAGAATTCGTGCTATCCTTCCTTCGATACAACCTAGGCTGTTTGGCGGCGCGGGAAAGCATGAGCACACGGAGAGCACGGCCAGCTTTCGTACAACCGAACACGCGAGCCGAAAGAAGGGGGAGATTTTTTTTGTTTGAATCGTCTGTAACCCATTGAAAAGGCTCGAGTCGAAAAAATAAACGCTAGTAAAAGAAAGCAAATTTACTAACGTTTAGGCGCGTTTAAGCGCTTTTATTGGCGTTTATTTGACTGAGAACTCGCTCTTAGGTTGCGCTCACAGGCTCTTAGGGTCCGTCATTGCGAGGAGCAAAGCGACGAAGCAATCCAGAGATCGTAGGGCGCCGCGCTTCATCCTCTGGATCGCCGCGTCGGCCTTCGGCCTCCTCGCGATGACGACTCTCACCGGCGCAGCACGCTCTCATTGACAGGAAGGACGCGATATTACTGCGCCGCCTCCGCGACGTCGACGACCCGGATCTGCGCCCGCTCCCGGCCGCCGAAGCGGTTCACCGACAGCGTCCCGGCGAGGTGCACCGGCGCGCCCCTGAGGCGGATGAGCGCCTCGCCGAGCTTCTTGCCGGAGGCGCGGAAGGCGATCCCCTCGACCGCCCGCCCGTCGCCTGCGACGGCGCGCAGGCGCAAGTGGCGCCCCTCGACCCCGACGGGCGTCACCTCGGCCAGACGATGGCGGGGCAAGGCAAACAGCGGCTCCGGCGCGCCCGCGCCATAGGGGCCGGCAGCCTCCAGGCGATGGACGAGCTCCGGCGTCGCCGCAGTCGCGGTCAGCGCCGCGTCGACCTTGAGGCCCGCTTCGGCCCGCGCCTTGGTCACCGCTTGGCCGAGGCGCTCCTCGAGAAAGGCGCGCCAGTCGCCGAGCCGCTCGGTCGCGAGCGTGACGCCCGCCGCCATCGCATGCCCGCCGCCCTTGATCGCGACGCCGGCTTCGATCGCCGCGCGCACCGCCCGGCCGAGATCGACGCCCACGATCGAGCGGCCGGAGCCGGTCGCGTAGCCCCCGGCGAGGCTCAGCGCGAAGGCGGGGCGCTCGAACCTCTCCTTGAGCCGCGCCGCGAGCAGGCCGACGATGCCCGGCGGCCATGTCGCTCCCGCAACCACGACCGCGGCGCCTCTTTCCTCCAGCCCCAACGCGAAAAGTGCTTCCGCCTCGGCCTCCGCCAGCGCCTCGATCTCGATCTGCTGGCGGACGCGGTTCAGCCGGTCGAGCTCAATCGCGATCGACCGCGCCTCGATGTCGTCTGTCGCGGTCAAGAGCCTAACCCCCAGGGCCGCATCACCAATACGTCCCCCCGCATTGATGCGCGGTCCGATGACAAAGCCCAAATGGTAGGGCCGCGGCGGCCCCTCCGCGCCGGCAATGTCGAACAAAGCGGCGAGCCCAGGACGGCGCCGCTCCCGCATGATCGCGAGGCCCTTGATGACAAAGGCGCGGTTGAGCCCGATCAGCGGCACGACGTCGGCGACGGTCGCGAGCGCCACGAGGTCGAGGGAAGCGAACAGATCCGCGCCTTTGCCGCCGTTCCAGAAGCCTGCCTCGCGCAAAGCGCGATTGAGCGCGACAAGCGCCATGAAGACGACGCCTGCCGCGCAGAGATGACCGAGGCCGGACAGATCGTCCTCACGGTTGGGGTCAACCAGCGCCGCGATTTTCGGCAGCGCCTCCGGGGCCTGATGGTGATCGAACACAATCACATCAAGGCCAAGCTGGCTCGCGACCTCGAACGGCTCGCGGCTGACGGCTCCGCAGTCGACCGTCACCACGAGCGTCGCCCCTCGCGCGGCGAAATCCTGAATTGCCTCGATATTGGGGCCGTAGCCCTCGGTTACGCGATCTGGGATATGGACGATCGTCTCCAGCCCGCAGGCGTTCAGATATGCGCTCAAGAGCGCCGCGCTGCACGCGCCGTCGACGTCGTAGTCGCCGAAGATCGCCACACGCTCATGGGCCATGACCGCGCGCTTGAGGCGCTCGGTCGCCGCCTCCATATCGCGCAGACTAAAGGGGTCGGGCATGAGATCGCGGAAGCTCGGAGCCAGATGGCGTCCAACCGCCTCTGGCGCGACGCCCCGCCCTGCAAGCACCCGGGCGATCAGTTCGTCATGTCCGCCAATTTGCGCAATGGCGAGCGCGCGCACCTCTCCCGCTGGGTCAAGCCGCGGCCGCCATGGCTGGCCGAGCGCTGAGGTCTCAACGTCGAGGAAGTAATCGGAGGGCGTCAAAACTCCGCCTTGGGATCCGGCAACGCGGCACCGTGCGAATCACTTGCCGCAGAGCGAATCATGACAGAACGCGTCTTGATCAAGAAGGATTTCGCGCTCGCCGAGAGTCCGTCGTCCCCAGGCGCTTCGCGAAAAGGCAGCAGCGCCGCGCTTCACCACCAGAGGCCTGGCGTCGCCAGTTCAACCAACGCCCCATCAGGATCGCGCGTGTACAGGCTCACCCCGCCCCGGGGCCAGCGATATTCGCCAATGATGTCGACGCCGCGTTCAGCGAACCGCTGTCGCCACGCGGCGAGATCAGCGGCGCCGATCGAGAATGCGACATGCAGGCGCCCACGGCCGTCGTGCCCGGGAATCGTGCCGGCCGGATCGACCACGTCTTGCTCGGTTGCGCCGGCCTGAAACACCAGCAGAACGCTGCGCTGCGCGATCTCGAAGGCGATCAGCCGCGGCGAATCGACAAGAGCCTTCAGCCCGAACAGATCGCGATAAAACGACGCAGTGCGTTTGAGGTCTCGCGCATAGAGCGATGTTTCCAGCACGCCCTCGATCGCCGGCGCGCCGTCCTGCTCGGCCATCGCCTTCTCCGGACGGGTTCAATTGATCGCGGCGGACAGTGTGACGGGACTGGGGCGAAAAGTCCAAACGTCTGCGGTGCAGGGCCGTTCAGAACGCGAGGCGTCCGCCAACGACTGCCAGCGTGCCAGCCAAAATGGGGCGCAGCACTCGGTCGGGGACGCGAGAAGCGAAATGGCTGGAAATCATTATGCCGGGGATCGAGCCGACGAGCAGCGAAACGAGCATATGGAGGTCGACCGATCCGAGCCACCAATGCCCGGCGCCGGCGATGAGCGTCAGCGGCACGGCGTGCGCGATATCGGAACCAACAATGCGCACAATCGGAGAAGTAGGATAGAGCGTCAGCAAAACCGTGGCGCCGATTGCGCCCGCTCCGACAGACGAGATCGTCACCAGGACGCCGAGAACCGCGCCGAGCGCAACGGTGAGGCGACTGATAGTTTGTTCGCTTGCGCCGTTCATGACCCGCGCCAGGCGGGCGAGCAACGCCTTGCGAAAGATGAGCGTGACGGCGGTCAAGAGCAAGGCGATTCCGAGCGTCGTGCTGATGATCCCGCCGCTCGCCTTGGAGGACGAGCCGAGATGGGCGAGCAGCAGAAGCGACAACAGCGCGGCAGGCACGCTTCCATAGGCAAGCCGACGCGTGATGCGCCAATCAACGGACCTGTGATAGGCGTGCACCGCCCCGCCGGTGATCTTGGTTAGGCCCGCGTACAAGAGGTCTGTGCCGACGGCGGTCGCCGGATGGACTCCAAAAACCAGCACGAGCAGCGGGGTCATGAGGGAACCGCCACCTACTCCGGTGATCCCGACCAAAAGGCCGACGGCTAGGCCGGAGGCCGCGAAGACAGGATCGATGCCATGCAACATTGCCGAAACCTGTTGGCCGGAAAAACTAATGTCGATTGAATTACTAGACTTTTCGGTCGGCGTCAACCGGTATGGCCGGCGCGACATACCGTTGTTTCCGTTCTTTGACGGCAAGATAGGCGCCGCAAGCGACGACTAAGGCCGCCCCGATCAGAGTCGCGGCGGCCGGCCAATCGCCAAAAATCACCACGCCGGAAATGATCATCCAGATGAGCTGGGTGTAGGTAAACGGGGTCAGGACCGGCGCTGGAGCAAATCGATGCGCCACGATCAATAGTCCGTGGCCAGCAGCTCCAAAGACGCCCAACCCGGCCATGAGCAGCCAAGCTCCCGCACTCCCGGGCTGCCGCCAGACCCAAGGCAATATCGGAGTCAAACAGACGATGCCGGCGATTTGTGTCCAGGCGAGCGTGGTTTGGGGGGAGTCCGCGCCCGCGAGCTTGCGGGTCGCCAGCACATATCCGGAATTGCATATAACGCCGGCGATCGCGACGAGCACGATCGGTTGAAACGCTGCCGTCCCCGGGCGCGTCGCGATCACAACGCCCAGAAATCCGACCGCGATTACGATCATGCGCTCAGTGCTCACCGTTTCGCCCAGCAAGGGTCCGGCGAGAAGCGCAACGAAGATCGGCGTCAGAAAAGAGATCGTTGCTGTCTCGGAGAGCTGCAACTGATGGACCGCAAGCAGGTTCGCGGTCGTCGAGCCGAAAAGCAGCGTCGAACGCAAAAGCTGCAACCAGGGCCGCTTAGAGCGCAGGGTGACCGGCCGCGACAGCACGCGAGAGCCGGCGAGAGCGATGAGTGACGCCCCGACATAGCGCGTCCATATGATTTGCGTGACTGGCAAGGAAGCGCTCAGCCATTTCGCGGAGGTGTCCAGCCCCGTGAAGCCGACCATCGCGCCGCACATGAGCGCAATGGCAAGAAACCGCATGCGGCGATCCTCATCTTCGGCCGACGTCGTTCTTGTGACCGTCGAGGACGCCAACTCAGACCGCTTCGCGTTCGATGCGGATAACCTGGGGTCTCTCGCGCACGAGCCCATCTTCGACAGTCCGCGCAAGCGCCTCCCGGATCGACGATTCGGTGGTGCCGTAGGTCATCAGCACGACCGGCGCGACTCCGGCCGAGGCCGCCTCTTTTGTGGCTCGCTTTTGCATGATCGCCTCGAGCGAAATGAGCTGCTCGCCCATCCGCGCCGCGATCGCCCCCATTGCGCCAGGACGGTCAACGACGGCGAGGCGCACGTAATAGCCGCCCTCATGCCGCTGCATCGGCACGCGATCCGCCTCTACAAGCGACGCAGCAGGCCGACCAAACGGCGGCACTCGGGTCCCGCGCGCGATGTCAACGATGTCCCCAGCCACAGCCGACGCAGTCGCATCGCCGCCCGCCCCCGGTCCGACCAAGGTCAGCTCCCCGATCGCGTCGCCGTCGATCGAAACCGCGTTGAGCACGCCCATGGTCTGGGCGAGCGGCGCACTCTTGGCGACCATCGTCGGATGCACCCGCTGCTCAACGCCGTGGGCGGTGCGTTCGGCGACGCCCAGGAGCTTGATGCGGAACCCAAGTTCGTCCGCCGCGCTCAAGTCGGCGAGCGTAATGGTCTCGATTCCTTCGACCGAAACCGCCGCCGCGTCGGTCTTGGCGCCGAACGCAAGAGAAGCGAGGATTGCCAGCTTGTGCGCGGTGTCAAAGCCGCCGACGTCAAATGTCGGATCGACCTCCGCATAGCCGAGCCTCTGAGCTTCGCTGAGACAGACCTCGAACGGGAGATGCTCAGTCTCCATGCGCGAGAGGATGTAGTTGCAGGTCCCGTTGAGGATGCCGGAGACGCGCTCAATCGCATTGCCGGCCAGACTCTCCCGGATGGTCTTGATGATGGGTATGCCGCCGCCCACCGCTGCTTCGAAGAACAACTGAGCGCCCGATCGCTCGGCGAGAGTCGCGAGTTCAAAACCGTGCGCCGCGAGCATCGCCTTATTCGCCGTGACGACGGAGACCCCCCGCGAAAGTGCGGCTTTGACGGCGTCGAACACGACCCCGTCGGCCCCGCCGATCAGCTCGACGAAAATGTCGATGTCCGCGGCGCTTGCAAGCTCCGATGCGTTGGCGAAGTAAGCGGCCGCGCCAAGGTCGACTCCCCTGTCGTCCTTACGTCGCGCGCTGAAGGCGGTGACCGCTAAGTCGCGTCCCACCCGCTTGTCCAACTCGGCGCGGCGGCGTTGAAGAAGCCGAATGAGGCTTGTCCCGACCACCCCGAGACCGGCAACGCCCAGGCGAAGCGGGTTCGTCATTTTCTCCTCGCTCCGCGCCGCGGAGAACCTGAGCGAAATGTCTCGAGTCGCGGTCGGAAATCAAGGGCGCACTATAACTCAGCCGTAGCGTTCAGCGGCGGACTTCTTTTTCTTCTTCCGCTCCTTGCGCGCGGCGTAGCGAGCATCCCGCTCGAGCTTACGCTCGTATTCGAGCCGCTCTTCCTCTTCTCGCTGGCGTTGCAGCTCAGCCTCGCGCGCGAGCGCCTCGAGTCTCAGCTGCTCTTGCCGAGCGGCTTCCTCGGCGGCGCGGCGAACGGCTTCAGCCGCAGCCTCTTCCGCCTTACGCTTGGCGCGCTCGATGTCGCGAATCTTTCGCGCCTCGAGAATCTCCTTCCGCTTAGCCTCGCGCTCGACGACTGCGGGATCTGCCGGATCGTATTTCGAATTGGCGAGAAATTTTTCCGCCATTTCCTTGCGCGCCTTGGCGGCGGCGGCTTGGCGATCAGCAAACTTGTTGCCGTTCAGAAAGGACATCGGTTCCTAGACTATTGGTTGTTGGGGATGCGCGCTCATGACACAGCGTGACCAGAACGGCAATTGTTTTGCAGCAGGGCGGCGATGCGCCAGCAGCAAAGCCTAATGATGTTCTGCGACACTTTCCTTGCACCCGTCACATCTTTCTTCCCCTCCCTCCCGACTTGACGTCTTCACAACCGCGTGAGCGTCCAAGCTTTCTGATGGCGACGAGGCGCCTCAGCCGAGCCCCGATCTAGAGGCTCGACCGACCGCGCAATGCAAATATGAGCAAATAAAGGCGAGTAAACGCAAATAAACGAAAGTAAAATTGCTTTCTTTTGCTTACGTTTATTTTTTCAAAACGAGGCTTTTCAATGGGTTATGGTGGATTCAAACAAAAACTTTTTCCCGCCTCAAGTCCTGCGCAGCCTGTTCTATAAAAGCTCATTCTACATCTCACAACCGTCTATCCCAACTTCCGGAGGGCTTGATTCCTCGACCAGAACTCTTATAGCATATGGTTCGGTTTTTACCAACCAATTGTTACCCACAGAATTGCGCGCCTCACGTCTTCGCGCGCCCTGCGCCGGCAAAATTTTCTCGCGGCGTGACGCTGGCGACCCGAGCTGCGCTCGCCGGCTCCCGGGGCCCTGTTTGCGCCTTAGACATGTTTGGGACAAAAGGCAGGGCTTCAATTCCTCACTGAGCCGTTCCCCACACAAGCTTTCGCATCCTCCCCATGGTGTTGACTCACAGCGCGCATGCCGCCGGCCAAAGAGTAGGCCTTGACGATCGCCCCGCCGTTCGCTTCTGGCTCACCGCTGTGGCAAGCCTTGTCTTTCTCATGGTGCTGGTCGGCGGCGCGACGCGGCTCACGGAATCCGGCCTCTCCATTACTCAATGGAAGCCGGTCACCGGAATCCTTCCGCCGCTGAATGGGTCGGAATGGCAGGCCGAGTTCGACCGCTACAAGCAGATCCCCCAATTCGCCCAGCTGAAGTCGGACATGACGCTAGATGGGTTCAAGGCCATCTTCTGGTGGGAGTGGGCGCATCGCCTGCTGGCGCGTGTGGTAGGCGCGGCGTTCATTCTGCCCGCCTTATGGTTCTGGTGGCGCGGCCAGCTTAAGGGCCCGCTCGGCCGGCAGGTCGCCGTCGCGACGGGTCTGCTCGCGCTCGAGCCGATCGTCGGCTGGTGGATGGTGAGTTCCGGTCTGAGCGAACACACCGAGGTGGCGCAGGAGCGCCTGGCGCTGCATCTCCTGATCGCCGCCGCGACGTTTGGCGCGCTGATCTACGCCGCCGTCGGACTCGGCGACTGGCCGCGGGGGAAAACGTCGCCCCGGGGTTTTGCGATTTCGGCCTGGATCTTCACAGCGCTTATCTTCTGTCAACTCGGGCTTGGCGCCCTCGTCGCAGGCTTACGCGCCGGCCTCATCTACAACACTTGGCCGCTCATGGGGTCGAGCCTTGTTCCAGGCGAGGCGTTTCGCCCCACTCCGTTGCAAGCGATTTTCGGCGACGCCGCGACGGCGCAGTTCGACCACCGGATGATCGCTTACGCGGTTGTCGCCTTCGCGATCGTTCAGGCGATCGTTGCGCTGCGGGCCGCGCCGGCTTCGCCGCTCGCGAGCCGCGCCGTGGTTCTTGCGGCCGTCGCCCTTCTCCAGGTCGCGCTCGGCATCGCGACGCTGCTCGCGCTCGTTCCGATTGAGCTTGCGCTGGCGCATCAGACGCTGGCGCTAGCCCTCCTTGGCCTTGCTGTGGTGCACCTGCGCACGACCGAGATGGAGCAAGTTAGAGAGACGCCGCCGATCGAACCGGGGAGGCTCGCCACAACGCCCGGATGGCGACGATCACGAAAGCCGCGCCGCCCAGAATCGTGAAGATTGAAGCAATCCCGTGCACCGCCATGCCGGCGGCAGCGACGGTGTCGAGCGACCCGGCGCCAGATGGAGTTTTGCGCAGCGCGCCGTAGCCGCCGGCGACAAACATCGCGATCGAGGCGACGAATTGACCGCCACCGTAGAGGCCTATGAGGATGCGGGTCGCGCGCGGCGGCGCAGCCGGCTTGCCGAGTTCCTTGAGGCCGTAAGTGAGCAGCATGCCCGCGCTCGAGACACTGACCGCAGTGATGATCGCGTGATAGTGCGCGGGCGTGCGGGTGTCGGAGCCGTCAATCAGGAAGCCCATCACGCCGCCAAGCGCAAAGAGCGCCAGCGACACCGCAAGCGCGAAGAAAGCCGGATCGCGCCATGGCCATGGAGCGGGCGAGCGAAGCGCGCGGGCAGCCAGCGAAACCGCAAAAAGGAGCGTCGGCGCGGCGATGCCGAACTGCAGGAACCGAAATGCCTCGCGCTGATGGTCGGAGAAGGCAGCGAAAATCGCGTAGAACGCTGGCGCGGCGATTGCGATCAGCGCGATGAGGCCAACGGAAGCAAGAAAGATGCGGTTGTCGACCGCCTCTTCGCCGAGGCTCATCCGTGCGAGGATCGACCAGTTCGTCATCATCAGCGCGGCATAGACGAATTGCAGCACGTGACCGCCGCCCCAGAACAATTCCTCGCGCGAGGCCAGCTCGCCGCTATGGGCGAGCAACGTCGTGGCGACGCCGAAACACATCAACGCGAGAACGTAGACGAAACCGCCAAGCGCCATGGCGACTGCGATTGGCGGCGCGGCCGCGAGCCGCCCGGGCAGATTGATGAGGAGGCGAACGACCGGGGCAAGCACGCCCAACGCCAGCGCGAAGAGTCCGAGGTCGTAGGCCGGATGGCGAATGATCGGAATGTAATTGGTGAGCGCGGGCTGCGTGGCCTCGAGGAACGCCGGCGCAAAGAGGCAAGGAAAAGCCAGGAAAACCGCGCCCTGCCCGATCCGCCCGAGCAGCGCGGCGCGCACGTCGTCGCCTGCGAGCTTGAGCGTCGCGACGCTGACCAGGAAGGCGAAAACGGCTTGCAGCCAGATCACGAGCGAGAACACGACGTGGATCACCAGGCCCTTGTAGAAAAAATCGATGGGCCAGAACGGCGTCTTCTCCATGCCCGGAATGCGCGACAGGGCCAGCAGAAGCGCGAACACGCCGGCGACCGCGAGTGCGCCGACAGCGAGCCACGCCCAGCCGATGAGCTCGCGTTGAACCGCGCTTTTCACGCCGGCAGTGGGTCGCGCGCGATCGAGGGAACTGACGGTCTGCGCCGTTTGGGTCATGGAACGATCAACTGGCGTTCATCGGGTAGAGGTGGACCGCCATGACGTAGACCACAAGACCAGAGACCGCGACAAAGAGCCACGCCGGGAACGTGAAGCGGGCAAATCGCTTGTGCGTGGCGAATCGCTGCCTGAGCGCATTGTAGAAGGTCACCGGCACGAGAACCGCGACCACGAAGGCCATGAACACGTGAATCGCGAGCAGCGTGAAATAGATCGGCCGGATCGCGCCATAGCCGCCAAATTTCGCCAGGCCCGCGAACGCGTGATAGACGAGATAGACCGCGAGAAAAGCAACGCCTAGGCCAATGGCGACGAACATCGTGCGCCGATGCCCCTCGCGATCGCGGGCGCGGATGCGGCTGTAGGCGCACAACAGAACGACGATGGTCGCCGCATTGATGATTGCGAGCACGTGCGGCAGCTCGCGAATGACGTTCATTGCGGCGTCAACTGTGGTTGGCCAGCATCTTCATCATGAAGCTGACATACATAGCCATGGCCACCGCCACGAGGACGATGAGCACGATCCAGTTGCGTCGCTTCACATTTGGGTCAGGATTTGGCATTTTGCGATCGTTGGGCGGCGCCGGTTGCAGCTTCGCGTCCGGATGACTGCAGGCGAGAGCCGCCAGGTTTAAACGCGTCCCCGCAGAATGACTTCGGCGAGCATCGCTGCGAACAGGACAAACAAGTAGAGAATCGAGAAGCCGAACAGGCCCATCGCCGCCTTGCGGCGAGCAGATTCATCGGCATCGCGCAGACGGTAAAGGGCACGAGCGCGCCAGAGGAATCCCGCGTTGGCCGCAATAGCGACAGCGCCATAGAGGAGGCCAACGCCGGGGATCAGCATCGGCCCGAATGACGCTGGAACGAGCAGAATTGAATAGGCCACGATCTGCCGACAGGTCTTAACGGGGCCTACGACATTGGGCAGCATCGGCACCCCGACCCGCTCGTAATCGCCGCTGCGGCACAAGGCCAGCGCCCAGAAATGCGGCGGCGTCCATAGGAAGGTGATGAGAAACATCGCGATCGGGCCGGCCGAAACGCTGTTCACCGCGGCGGCCCAGCCGATGACGGGGGGCAGCGCCCCGGCTGCGCCGCCAATGACGATGTTGAGCGGTGTCGAGCGCTTGAGAACCATGGTGTAGAGCGGAACGTAAATGGCGATGGTCAGCGCCAGCAGCGCCGCCGCCAACCCATTGACCTTGAGCGCCAGCGCCGCCACCGACACGACCGAGAGCAGAATTCCGACCGCCAGCGCCTCCAGTGGAGGCACCACTCCGCGCGGAATGGGCCGCATCGCCGTCCGCGCCATATTGGCGTCAATATCAGCGTCCCACCACATGTTGAGCGCGCCGCAGGCCCCAGCCCCTCCGGCCATCGCCGAGAGCGTGGCGAGGAGCTTCATCCAGTCCATCGGCCCCGGCGCAAGGGCGAAGCCCACTCCGCCGGTGAAGACGACGAGCGACATGACTCGGGGCTTGAGCAGGACAAGATGATCGAGAACCCCGTCCCAGGGCCGCACCGGGGTCGGCTTGAGTACGCGGCTCTCGCGCGCAACTGTCGTCAATCGAACGGTCACTCTGCTCCGCCTAAACTAGCGCGCCAGGTCGCGGCGCCTTCGAACGCCATCGCGGCAATCTGCGCGCAGCGCCGACCTCTACCATAATTGGAATGGCCGTCGACGGCAAAAGTGAGACCGCCGCTAGCTCGCCGCATTCGCCTCGCTGAGCGCGGCCGCGCCGGATTCAAATTGCAGCCGCGCGAGACGCGCATAGACGCCGTTACGCGCGACGAGCGAAGCGTGATCACCCTCTTCGACGATGCAGCCGGCCTCCATTACCAGAATTCGGTCGGCCTTCAGCACGGTCGCGAGCCGATGCGCGATAACCAGGGTCGTGCGGCCGGTCATCACGTCGTCGAGCGCACTTTGCACCAGCGCCTCGTTCTGAGCATCGAGGGCCGACGTCGCTTCGTCGAGCAGCAGGATCGGCGAGTCCTTGAGGATCGCCCGCGCGATCGCGAGCCGCTGCCTCTGCCCTCCAGAGAGCGTCACCCCGCGCTCGCCGAGCTTTGTCGCGTAGCCCAGCCCGAGCTCACGGACAAACCCGTCCGCCGCCGCACGACGCGCCGCTTCTTCGATTGCGACCTCACTCGCCTCGGCGCGCCCATAAGCGATGTTTTCGGCGACCGTCGCGCCGAAAATTGCGGCCTCCTGCTGGACCGGGGCGATGCGCTCGCGCAGATCCTTTGGATCGACCGCCTTGACGTCGACGCCATCGACAAGGACGTGGCCCTCGTCGGAATCGTAAAAGCGCAGGATGAGTTGAAATATGGTCGACTTCCCCGCCCCGGAGGGGCCGACGATCGCGACCCGTTCGCCCGGCGCGATCGAGAAACTGAGGTCTTCCAGGACACGAACTTCGGGTGCGCTCGAATACGAGAAAGCGACATGCCTGAATTCGATCGCCCCACGGGGCGGCGAGGGCATGCGAATGGGTTTCGTCGGCGCGACGATGCGCGGCCTGACGGCCAGAAGTTCGGCGATCCGCCCCGCCGAGCCGGCGGCGGCGGAGACTTCGTTCCAAACTTGCGACAATTCGCCGAGCGAAGTCGCGCCAAGCACGGCGAAAAGCACAAACTGCGACAAGAGCCCGCCGCTCATGCGCCCCGCCAGCACGTCTCGAGCGCCGAGCCACAGCACAAACACGACGCTGCAGAAAGCGAGCGAAACCGCAATCGCAATCAGAAGGGAACGGGTGGCGGCGGCATCGCGCGCCGCGCGATAGGCGCTCTCAATCTCTTCGCCGAAACGGGCCTGACTGGCGCTCTCGGCGCCAAACGCCTGCATGGTGCGCGTCGCGCCAAGGCTCTCCGAGGCGAACGCGGTTGCTTCGGCGAGCGTATCCTGCGCGCGCCGCGACCGCCGGCGCACCACGCGGCCGGAGGCGATCAACGGCGCCGCGATGAGCGGAATGGCGACCAGCACCAAAGCCGACAGTTTGGGGCTCGTATAGACCATCAGGGCGACGGCGCCGATGAACATGAAAAGATTGCGCAAAGCGATCGACGCCGACGAGCCGAACGCCGCCTTGATCTGCGTCGTGTCGGCGGTGAGACGCGACACCAGTTCGCCGGTGCGGGCGCTATCGTAGAACGAGGCGTCGAGACGCGACAAATGCGCGAAGACCTCGCGTCTCAAATCGGCGACCACGCGCTCGCCGAGCGTGGTCACCAGATAGTACCGGGTGGCCGCGGCCAGGGCGATGACCACGACCAGCGCAGCCATGGCGAGAAAATAGATGTTGATCGCGCCGCCGCTTTCTTTCGAGAAACCGAAATCGATCATCGAACGCAACGCGAACGGCACCGCGAGCGTCGCGGCGGAGGAGATGGTCAGCGCCGCTAGCGCCACGCTCGCGCGGCCGAGATAGCGCCGGCCGTAGCGGACAAGCGGAAGCAGCGCCGCCATCGACGCTGCACGGTTTGTCGGCTCGGTGGTCATCCGCTCATCCATAGGCGCATCGCGGCCGAAAGGCGCACCCAGCATAGGGCCGGAAGCGTGAGGCCCGCTCGGTCGCTGTCTTAAGCCGGCTCCCTATCGACAAATATGGGCAAGTTGAAGGGAACCGGTCGGAACCACCCCTCAATCGCCTAGAGGCGCGCTGCTCGTGGCGGGGAACCCGCGCCAGGAGGCCGGAATTACACGGTCCATTTAACGAGCGACACCTCGTCGTCGAGCCACCGACTTTCGGCCGGCCTCAAGCCCGCGTCTAGAAGAACGTCCTCAGGCGACTGGCCGAATCGGCCTTGGCAGAAAAGCGGAACACCGCCAGGCAAGCGCACTCCCGGAGCTTGCGCGAGATAGAACACATCGTAACCGATCTTCAGAAACAGGCTGAAAACTTCTGTTCCGCCGGCAATCGCCATCGTGCCGCCGTCGCAGCCGACCGCAGCGCACGCCTCTTCCAATGTCGCGCCGGCGGGGTTCCAGAGCCATGTGTTCGGACTATCGGGCTCAGGCGCAAGGTCGGGCGCTCGCCGCGTTAGTATCAGGCGTCGGCGCGTGTGAGAGTCGGGCTGGCACTCGTGCGAGAGGCGCCCGTGTGCAACCATTGCCGCGCGATCGAGCGCCTCGAGAAAGAAACGCTGATCAGCCTCGATTTTGAGTGAGTTGGGCATGTATCCAGTGGCGTCGGCAATCATGCCGTCGGCAGACGCAATCGCGTAGCCCTCGATCCGAAAGGGTCCCCGCATCCTAAAGCTGCTCCGCTCGCTCGAAATCGCGCCCAACGGCTTCGAGCCGAGCGCTTGCATCGTCTCATTCACACTGGAGGGATGCGAGACAATCCCGACGAATAAAGATTGCTTAGGCCCAGAGTCAAGAGGACAGCGCCGGCGGCGGGTAGACCGATGGTGGCAAGCGCAGCGACCGCCGTTCCATTGACCGGCAAAACCGTGCCATAGCCGGCGACCGGCGCGCGACGATCGCCGCCATCGGCGAGAATAAGGAGCTCCCCAGCAATGAACGGCCGCAGGCTTCTTCCGGGAAAGCCTATCCCGTTATCGGAGACTCCCGACTATTCAATTCAGCGCGACACGCTCGAGGAGGTCTACGCCGATCCGTTTCGCCTACGCCTGATGCGCCTGGCCGAAATCGTCAAGCAATCCGGCGAACTGTTGGAGGGAAACATATTCTACGCCGACAATGCGGATCGCTACGCGGACCAGCCTCCTGACAGCGAACTCGCCCCGGCTCGCCGGAACGTATGGCGCGCGGTGCGATTCAAAGAGCGGCTACTCGAAGTTGGCGTCAACGCGGGCCATAGCGCGCTGCTGGCGCTGTCGTCGAGCCCGCGGCTCGAATATTACGGCGTCGACAACATGTCGCACGCCTATACAGCCGAGTGCGTCGATTTCCTCAAAGGAGAGTTCCCCGGGCGAGTCCACTTGTTCACGGGCGATTCACGCGAAGTCCTGCCGTGGCTTGTCAACCGGCGCGCCGAGCTTGGGTTCGACATTTTTCATGTCGACGGCGGCCACACCGATGAAGTCTGCCGCTCCGACATGGCCAATTGCATTCGCATCGCCAGCGGCCAGCCCGGCCGGCACGTTCTGTTAGACGACGTCCATGCGAGCTGGATCTTCGATGTCTATTGCGAATTCGTGTCGCGGGGCGATTTGACGACCGAGACATTCTTCGGCGACTGGGAGGAGGCTGGCCGCAACGTACTGGCCAGAATCGAGTGAGCCTTGGATAGGTGAAGGGGAAACGTTCGACGCACATGACCGGAGGCGCCCTCGCCGACGAGAGCTTCGAATTCGGCTCTTTCTGGAGCGGACCGCTCAATCCGTTCGCTTACGCGTGCCTCGCCTCGTTTGCTCAGGCGGGCGCGAGCTTGCGCCTCTTCAGTTACGATCCGCGCGTCGATCTGCCCGCCGGCGTGCGCCTCGCAGACGCGCGGGCGATCTGCCCGGACGAATCGCTGACCCACAGATTCATCGCCGACGGCAAGCCGTCGATCGCCACCTTCGCCGACATGTTTCGTTACCGGATGATCGAGAAGACGGGTTGCTGCTGGGTCGATACCGATATCGTTTGCTTGACCAAACCCGCTTTCGAGACTGACGGCTTCGTGTTCTGCCGTCAGACCGACGCCGTGGGGACGAGCCTGGTCAACAATGCGGTATTGAAACTTCCGTCGTCACACCCAGCGTTGGCTGAACTGATCTCGACCGCGGAGGCTGCGATCGACGTCGACCAGAGATGGGGCGCGATCGGCCCATTCCTGTTGACGCCGGTCTTGGCCAAGCACGGTCTCGCTCAATATGCGCTCGATTCGCATGTCTGCTATCCGATCGAGCCTGAGCAATTCTGGAAGCTCTTCCTGCCCAGCTATCGCGACTGGGTCGCTGGCGTGGTGCGCGCAGCGACCTTCGTGCATCTGTGGAGCGAGGCGATCGTTTGGAGCGGCTATGATTTCTGGAGTTGCCCGCCCGTCGGCTCTTATTTGCATGAAGCGTTCGCGCGGGTCAGCGCGCTCGGCCGCTTCCGCCGCGTCGCGACCGAGGACGAGGTTCTTCGCCTGGTGGCGAAACAGATTGCTGAATCGGACCGCGCAGGTACCCGGAACGCTGTAGCGTCCGACTGACCCGTGCTTTGTTGGGACCCCCTACACGACCGAGGCGGGTTCGCGGGCCTCTTGCGACGCAAGCCTCTTCGATCCTTTTCGCCGCTTCTCACGATGGCGCTTCGGCGCGACAAGAAACGTCACCTTCCGTGGCTCCTTGAGGAACGCGCCCGCCTGTTCCTCGATCATGCGGTCAGCGATCGTCACCCGTGTGCGCAGGTGCCTGAGTTCAAGCATCGACTGAATGAGAAAGGTCTCGAGGATCCGGCCACTGACCTGCGTGTCCTCAAAAACGCCCCACGCATAAGCGCCGTCGCGCTTTCGCTCAAGGCCGATTTCATGGATCAACGCGAGGAAGGGGCGAATGTCCTTCGGGTCAATCCGGTATTCGACGGTCAACAGGATCGGCCCTTGGTCGTCCTCAAGCGGATAGACGAACACCGGCGTCCGCCAGTGCATCGATGGCGTGAGGTCGAGCGCGGCCGCGGTTTGCAGTCTCCACCGCGCGGTCACGGCCATCCCGACGGCTGCCCCCGCCGCTGCAAGGAAAAGGGCGGTGGACAACCCCTCGAGGCTGGCGACCTTGCCCCAAACCGCGCTGCCGAGGGTCATTGCGCCGAAAAACGCTGTCAGAAAAATTGCCAGGCCCCGTCCGCGGACCCATTCCGGTAGCGCCACCTGCGCCGAAACGAACAGCGTCGTCATCATCGTGATCCATGACGCGCCCGCGATCAGGCTGGCGAGCGCCGCGATAGCCGGTTCGCGCGCCGTGCCGTACAGCCCGAGAGCGAGGATTGTGCCAAGCGTTCCGAGGGTCGCCAAGCGGTCTGGACCGAGGCGCGCCTTAAGACTCTTGAGCGCAAACGATCCAAGGATGGAGCCCACGCCGACCATACCGAGCAGGACGCCGTAGACTTCGGGCCCGTTGTGCATCTGCGTGCGCGCCACCAGAGGCAGAAGCGCCCAATATGCGCTGGCGAAAGGGAAAAAGGCGACGGCGCGGATAAGCGTCGAGTCGATATCGCGATTGTTTCTGGCGTAGCGCAGGCCGGTGCGCAGAGCGCTCACAAGGCGCTCAGCGGGAAGGGTCTCCCTCGCGCGGCGCGGAGCGCGCCACCACATGAGCGCGGCGAGGACGGCGATGTTGCCGACGCAAAAACACCAGAACGGCACGGCGATGCTGAAGGTCGCGATCGCCAACCCAGCAAGGGCCGGGGCGACGGCGCGACTCACGTTGTAGCTCGTGTTGTTGATGGCGATGGCGCTATCGAGATCGTGCTTCGGCACCAGCATCGGCGTGATCACGAGCCACGCCGGCGCGGCAAGCGCGCCGCTCCCGCCGAGACAAAATGCCGTCGCCAGCAGCACGGCCGGAGTCGCCCAATGCATCGTGACCACCGCCGCGAAGACGATCGAGATCGCGGTCACCGCAATCTGCGCGCCGATCAGCATTCTGCGCGCGTCGATGATGTCGGTCAGCGCGCCGGCGGGCAAGGTCAGGAGAAACATTGGCAGCGTGGTGGCGACCTGGACCGCCGACACCATCATCGGATCTGGATTGAGGCTGGTCATGAGCCAGTTCGACGAGGTATCGAACATCGCGAATCCGATGTTCGACGCCGAGCTCGCGATAAGCATAATCGTGAACGCCAAATTGCCGAAAACGCCCCAGCGCCAGTCCCGGCCTGCGGGCGCGTCCGACTTGACGCTGGACTCGCTTGACAACAAAGACCCCATCGGAAGAGTGAGAAACGGGGGTCAATACCCGCCGAAACCCCTCGTCAAATGGCGGACGACGAGCGAAGTTTCAAGGCGCCGCAGTGCGAAAAGCAGGCTCGCATAGTCGAGGCGGCTGCCTAAAAAGTGGGCTGCATCGGACGTCCTACGGATTCGGCCCCATCTAGGATCCGGCGAGGCCGTCGCGCCGCGGACAAGAGCCGACCCGACCCGGAAACTTTCGCATTGACGGTAATGTTATTATCTCTCGAGCAGATCTGTCGGCGCGGCGAAGTCGACGCGAGGGGCAGGCGCCGCACGCTCTCGCGGTAGGCGCACCGGTTCCGGCGCGAGGAGCGAATTGAGGATGAACTTACGCTTCAGTCAGGAGCCCCACCCCGGCCCGACGCCGATGCTTGGCGCTTTTGCCCACCCGGCGTTCGCGATCGTCTGGACCGCGAGCACGTGCGCGTTGATCGGCATCGCAATGTATGACACCGCGTCGGGCTGGATGATGACGACGTTCGATCTCAATCCATTCGAAGTATCGCTGCTGCACACCGCGACGACGCTGCCGATCTTCCTGTTCACGCTTCCCGCAGGCGCGATCGCCGACATCGTCGACCCGCGCCGGACGATTATCGCCGTCTCCTACGCAATCGCCGCGTTGATGGCGATCTTCGCGGCCGTAGTGTGGCTTGATTTCGCGTCACCCTTCTTGTTGCTGCTGACAACGTTCGTTCTCAGCGCGGCTTGGTCCCTCAATACGCCGGCATGGTTGTCGATCGTGCCGCAGCTCGTACCGAAGCCCGTGATGCCGGGGGCGATCGCGGCGCACAGCGTCGGCTATAATCTCAGCCGCACGATCGGTCCCGCGCTCGGCGGCTTCATCATCGTGAACTATGGAGCTGCCGCTCCGCTCTGGATTTTCGTCGGCGCCAATCTGGCGGTGATCGCCGCGCTCACCTGGTGGCGAGCGCCGGGCAGGCAGGCGGCGGCGCTGCCCGCCGAAAGACTCAGCAGCGCGCTTCGCACCGGGCTTCGCCACGCGGCCAACAACCGCCTTCTCTGGGCGACGCTAGCGCGGACAATTGCAATTTATCCGTTCACCGCGGCGTACTGGGGCCTTTTGCCGTTGATCGCCCGGCGGACCGGGCAAGGCGCGGAGCACTACGGGATCCTGCTCAGCGCCATCAGCGTCGGCGCGATCCTTGGATCATTTGGGCATGAGAAGCTGCGCCGTTGGTTCGGCCCTGACCGGCTGGGGGCCGCCGGGACGATCCTGACCGTGTGCGCGCTGACGCTGTTCGCCATTGCCGATGACCTTGCAATCGCGCTTTGCGCCTGCGTGCTGGCCGGCGTCGCCTGGGTCAACAATCTGACGTGCCTTTATACGTCCGCCCAGAACGTCTTGCCGGATTGGGTGCGCGGCCGCGGCCTTGCAGTGTTCCTGACCGTCATCTTTGGGACAATGACATTGTGCAGCGCGGCATGGGGCGAAATGGCCGCAACGACGAGCCTCGTGACCGCGCTCCTTACCGCCGCTGGAGGCGCCATTGTCGCGATTCCCCTTACCTGGCGATGGAAGCTGCAGCAGGGCGCGGCGCTGGACCTTTCTCCGTCCCAGCATTGGAGCCTGCCGGAAACCCGTGAGGAGATCGACAACGATCGCGGGCCGGTCCTGGTCAAAATCGAGTACCGGATCGACCCCAAAGACAGCACCGCGTTCGTGCGGGCTTTGGATGAACTCGGATTCGAGCGTCGCCGCGACGGCGCGTTCGCATGGGGCATCTTCGAGGACGCCGGTGACGCCGGCCGCTATGAAGAAGCCTACCTCATCGAATCGTGGCTCGAGCTTATGCACCTGCGAGAGCGGGTCACCAACGCCGATAGGGTGCTCGAGGACAAGATCCGGGGGATGCTGATCGCGCCTCCCCGCATCGAGTTTCTCATCGCCGCCGAACGCGGCGATGAGCTTCGGCATCGAGGCGCCCAGCCGGTCGGAGCGTAAAGCTTGCGAATTCTTGTCGTCTTCGCTCATCCGGTCGAAACGAGCTTCGTCTCTGCGTTGCACGCGCGCGTCGTCGAGATTCTGCGCGCGAGCGGCCATCTCCTCGACGATCTCGACCTCTATGCAGAGAAGTTCGACCCGGTCATGTCGCGGGAGGGACTTCTTCGGTACGTCGATGCGACCGCCAATACGCGCGAAGTCGAAGGCTATGTTGAGCGCCTGCGGGCGGCCGAAGCGCTCGTTCTGGTGTTTCCCGTCTGGTTCGACGGACTGCCCGCGATCATGCAGGGGTATTTCCAGCGCGTGTTTCTGCCAGGCGTCTCCGTACTTATTGACGAGGCCGGACTGTTCCACCCCAATCTAGGCAATATCAAGCGCATGGCGGCGGTGTGCGGCTACGGTGAGGGCAAGCGCGACGTCGCTGCGAAGGGCGATCCGCCACGGCGCTTTGTACGCGACAACATTCGCGCGCTGATCCATCCGAAAGGCCGGTTCGAGTATCTGGCCCTCTACAACATGGACTTCAACGCGGCGTCCAGGCGCGCGGCCTTTATGAAGCGTGTGGCGCGCGTTTTCGAGAGTTGGTGAGGAGGCGCAGAAGTTGGGTCAGAAGCTGTATTTGGCCCCGGCGAAAGGCCCATACATCCACGATTGATAACGATAGTCGTGGAGGGGTCCGCTCTCGTCGCGAAAGTAAGTGTAGAGGACCCGGTAGCCGAGCGTGGTCGAGAATGAAGGCGTCCAATTGTAGCCGACCGAGCCCAGCACCTGGCCGGTCGCACTGTTGTTGAGGCCCCCCATATCGAACAAGAAGTTGCTGAACCATTTGTCGCTGATGACGTAGTGAGCTGTGATGCCGGCGACCGGGTCGGCCCAATTCTTGGTGATGGCAAAGGTCGGTTCGAAGCCGACAACCGGAAACGACAGGTCAAGCGCGCTTCGGCTATAGAAATAGCGGGCGCCTACGGTGCCATACAGCTGAAGATTTGGCGGCCCGAACGGTAGCCTTACGCCTCCCCAGGCGGTGACAATTGCCTGGGTCAGCGTGAGGGTGGCGTGGTCACCGAAGAGCGCGCTGGTCGGATCGCGGAAATTTGTTCCTCCCCCGACCCGCGACAGGATGACGTCGAGGCCCACGATGTAGTTATCGTTGCGGGCGACAAAGGCAGTCATCAACCCGCCTTGGAAATGTTGGAGAAGCTTGAGGAAATTGATGAAGAAAGGCGAGGTGGGAAATGGTCCGACGCCGGATTGGCCGGCGAGATCTGTGCCCCACCCGTATCCGGTGATCTCGAAAGTCCATTTGGACGGCAATGCCGGGGCGACTATTTCTTCCGGCGGGGGCTTCTTGGTCAGCAGGTCCGCGGCCGCTGCCGGCGCTCCGCAGAGTCCGGCCAAGACAAGCGCCGCCGCCAAATGTCTGCGCATTTTTTGTCGCCCCGATCCCCGCGATCGGTCGCTACATCAGTGTAGCTGAAGGCTTCGGCGCGCACTCGCCCCGACTCGACCGCCCTCGATTCCATAGAAGGGAACGGCGGCGCCGGCAATAGCGGGAAGGGTGACTAACTTAAGCGCGACGACAATCGTTCAAAGCTATACGTGCGCGGCAACAACGCCCTTAGATAGGGTCTCCGGCTGCTTCAGTCTCGCCTTTGCCGATCTGCGTCAGCATCGACAAGACGAAATCCGGCGCAAGGAAGCGCGCGCACGCCTCTCCGCCCGAGACCAGCGCAATCATCGATCGGCCGTTCGCGCTCGCGATGACAGCGCTATCGCCCGGAGGAAGTGCTCGCGAAATCGGAGGGATGGCGACGTAAAGCGCTCGTACGAATTGGAACTGCTCGTGCGTGAGCTTCGTTAAGCGCGACACCGAGCCAATCTTAGAGACCGCTACGCACTGAGGCGCCTGAGGATCGAGCCATTGAGAGAAGACGCCTGCCTCTTGGGTGTAGTCTTGCGCCGAGGTTACGACCTGCGCAGTTTGGACCCGAGACGTTTGAGCGTTGATGCCGAATCCACCGAGACTGGCCAATCCCGCGGCCGTCAGGGCCAAAAATGCGTTGTTCATTATGTCCTCCTGTGTCCCCGCCAACGGAGAAGAAGAACTATCCGACTGGTAACGCCTCGGTCGATCGAGCGGCCTCCGGACGTTGTGCGGGGTTCAAAGCTGCGATTGAAACGTTCGCGAATAGGATTGGTTCCGCTCCTGCTGCTCTGACAGCACAGTTCGGAGGGGCGGACTCGCGCAGCTCCTTTTCCTACGCCGAAGAAAAGGCGCGCGAAGATGAGTTGCATTTTGCGGCCGCCGGCTTCTATGGGCGGGCGGTCAAAAAACTTGGCGCCGCCCAACGGGCGGCGCCAGGATTACTGCAAGACCGCTGAGATTACAGACCGCAGAGGGCGGTCAACCGACCATTGAAGTCTTGAGACACCCCACACGCGCCGCCACTGACGCCATTGCCCGACATCATCGCGACGGGAGCGGTTATAGGAGCGGCTATGACGCCCAGAGGCCCAAGCGGACCGCCAAACCCGGGAGTCGCGACGCCGTAGGCCTGAGACCTGACTTCGCTAGTATAGACGGTAGGCGTGTGAAGATCGCCCGGATTGCCCGCCACTTGCGCAACGGCAGGAGTTGCAAGAAGGAAAGCACAGCTCGACCCTGCCAGTAGAAGTCCTGTAAGTGCGTGTTTCATATCAACCTCCTATAGCGGTGCCCACAAGCGAGGGAAATCGGCTGCGGGTTCCAGCACACGGTCGAAAGAACTCGGGCTCTCGATTCAGTCCGGCCGACCGCTCGCCTAGATGCTGAGTGATTGAAACGTCGCACACTATTCAGGCGGCAGGCCGGCGAGACAGGTTCAATTTAGGGGCGAACCTAAGGCGGATGTTCACATATTGGTGACCGCCTCACGAATACGTGAACGCTTCTTCAGTTTCTCCTCTTATCCAATTTGTATCGAAGCCTCATTCTAAATTATACTGCATGCAGCCTAGGCGACGATCGTCGCGGTGGCCGAAGAATGTCCGTGAACCCGGCGCTGGTTTGTCGAGACGGGAATATCGACAGGGGCGCCGAACGGGGATGTAGATCCCCGAGCCCCTTACGTGTTTGACGACACCGAGTGTCTACGCCCAAACCTGAATAGCGCCGGTCGGGCCGGCATAACAAACCGGCTGTCGTTCATCGCCCTCGGTTGGTGAGATCGCTTGGCGTTGCCGACTGCAGGCGCGCGAAAGCGACCGGGGCGAGGAGCGGGGCGCTCGACAAAAAAATCGACAATTTGTGTCGATAGCGAATGAAGTTGTCCGGTTTTGGTAGCCCATCATCTGTCCGCTTCTTCTGCTTTTGTTCTCCTGTGGGCCGGGTGGGCAAGCCGGAGGCTTGTCCATGCCGTCCACAGGAG
>Ga0209624_10000979_pt1 | contig 23875 bp, 16 predicted proteins | sample JacPinW_OM2H0_O1_FD_188565 | JGI IMG/M metagenome (GOLD analysis project Ga0209624, IMG submission 188565) | Forest soil microbial communities from Algoma, Ontario, Canada - Jack Pine, Ontario site 1_JW_OM2H0_O1 (SPAdes) (version 2) | ecosystem: Environmental > Terrestrial > Soil > Boreal...
CTGAGAGCCCCCAGCGCGAGATACACCGCGTCGATCGGCGCTGCGTGCTCCACCGTCGTGTGCTCGTCACCCGCAAGCGCAATCAGCGCGTGAACAGCAAGCACCGAAGACGCGGCACCTGCCAGATACTCGCGCCACTCCAGGCCCGAGCCGATCGCTTTATTCCTCGCCCACAGCTCGGCTTGGGAAGCACATCCCTCGACTTGGGGGGTGCTCGTAAAGGTGCCAGCATGCGTCAATACCTCCGCTTCGGCGCAGCGCGACGCTGCTTGCAGCATCGCCGGTGCGAGCGCCTTGGCTGACGGAAGGCATGCGAGCGCGTCCTTTACAGTCGTCGCGAGCTCGCGCAGGTAGCCGCCGTCGCCCGGCGATGGGCAGTGGCGGTAGTAGTCCGCGTCGAGATCGGCGCTCGGGTCGACGGAGTCCGTGAAGGCTTTGAACAGCATCCGGCCGTTGGCGATCGGGTCGGGCGCCGGCTGCTCGGTGAGCCCGTCCAGGTAGTCATACATCACCTCGAACGCCACAATGGCGCGCACCGCCGTCGCGCGGTGCCGGCGCGGCGTGAGGGTGGCGAGCGTCGCCGCGACCTCAGCGGCGAAACCCTCCCGCTGCAGGGTTTGCAGCGCGAGCGTGCGGAGCTCAGGCTCCTCGATCTCCAGCGCGCGTGCTCGCCAACGCGTAAGCTCGCCGCGGACCTTCGGCGCGATCGTCGTCCAATAACGCACGTTCGCGAGTACCAGCGCGAGGCCCGCCGGTGCGAGCAGCTGGCGATCGGCGAACACCGTGGATCGCATCGGCGCTCTACTCCTCCCCAAAGGCAAGCGTGGGGCGCACCCGGGAGGCGAACCAGCCGGGGATCGCCGCGAGCGCCAGGACAACGATTACGACCAGCACGAAGATCTCAAGCGGGCGTCCCGCGGTCACGAGGCTTGCGACCGGGAACCCCGTGACGTGCCTGAGGTAGCCGTCGATGATCAGCTGTCCGTAGACGCCCGCGAGCGCCCCGGTGAGGCAGCCCGCGCCGAGCATCACGAGCGCTTCCACCAGCAATAGGCGTCGCAGCTGGGCCGGCCGGGTGCCTTCGAGGCGTAGCGAGGCCAGCGAGATGCGCTGCTGCCAGATGCTCGAACCGAGCGCTGCCACCATCGCCACGATCGTCGCCGCCAACAGCAGGTTCGCTATCTCGCGCAGCTGGCTGAGTCCTTCGCCTCCGGAAGCTTCGATCCTCGCTGCACGCGTGTCCGCGGTGATCACTTCGAGGCCGCTCTTCGGACCAAGCTGACGTTCGATCGCCGCTTTCGCCGGACCGATGCTCGTGCCCGGCCGCAGATCTACGCCGAGTGCGGTGATCGCCGAGCTTGCAAACGCTCGCGTGTAGTCGGCCGTGCTCATGAAGATCACGCCCGTGGGCCAGCCGAAGTTCGTGTTCGTGGCCGCCAGGCGAAACCTGAGGAGGCCCGTGGGAGTGGGCAGGCGCACGACGCCTCCCACCCGCACGTCGTGTTCGCTTGCGATCTGCTTGGAGAGCACGATCCAGCCGCCTTCGCGCAGCCGCTCGGTGGCCGTAGCGCTCTGGCCCTGGAGTATCTGGCCTTCGAGCACCGATGCCGTGGCGCCCGCCGGTCGCGCGATGATCCACGGGCGCCTGTCGCCCCAGTCGAAGAAGCTCCCCTGGTATGCGCCGACGCCCGATACGGCCGACAGCGCCGCGACGCGTGCGGCGTAGTCGCGTGGCAGGAACGGGACTGTCGCCTGGTTGTCCTGTGGGCTGATCACCCACAACCCGGCGTTGTCGGAGAAGCGGTGAGCGACCTGTCCGATCCCTCGCAGGAGATCGCCGCGGGCGCCGCCGAGCGCCATGCTCCCGAACAGCGCCACAGCACCCGTCGCAGCGAGCGCCATCGAGCGCAACGTGGTTGCTCGCAGCCCTGTCAGCGCCACCGGCAGGATCGTGAGTTGCTGATAGCGGTCGGCTAGCAGGCCGGCGCCACGCATCACGCCGGTCAGCACCATCGGCACCGCGAGCATCGTCGCGAGCGCGAGCAGCACGCACGCAGGCAAGGCGGCCGATGGCACGAGCACGAACAGCGCGCTTGCCAGCGTCAGCAGGACGATGGCAGCCGTCGTCAGCCGGTTGCGGGTGTGAGCGCTGAGCTGATTGCCCGGCGTGGCGTCGTCGGCGTACACCGCATCGCTCGTGCGCCCGCGCCGGAGGTCCACGAGCGGTGTGCACGCGCCTAGGCATGTCGCGAGCACTCCACAAGCCAAGGCAATCAGCATCGGGCTTGCTCCCACGACCGTTGAAGAGCCGAGCGTGAACGCCTGAGAGAGATAGCCGGTCGACTGGTGGAAGAGCCCTGTGGCGAGGGCGTATCCCCCGAGCAGCCCGACCGCGGACGCTGCCAGCCCCAGGCACAGCGCCTGGAAGATGACCATCTGGGCGATTGCCCCGCGCCTGGTCCCGTCGACCCGCAGGTCGGAGACCGTCTGGCGGCGCTCCGGCGCGGTCAGCAGCATCGCGTTGAACGCAAACAGGAACCCGAGTAGCGCGCTGATAGCCGCGAACAGCCCACTTGCCTGGTTGCTCGGTCCCAGTGCTTGGTGCAGCAGCGCGAGATCCTGGTCGGAGCGGGCGACGGTGAGGCGCCCGCCCGCGAGCGCGACGAGGGCTTTGAGGACCGATGCTTCGGCGCCTGGCTTCGTCCTGATCAGGATCCGCGAGATCAGGCCCCGCTGGCTTGCGAGCGTTTGCAGCTCGGCGAGCGGCATCACGGCGATGCGTGCGCCCGCGAGCGCGCCGGCGGCTTCCTTGCCCAGTACAGCTGAGATCGGCCTCTGATAGGCGCGACCGCGAAGCAGCAATGACAAAGACGGGCTGCTTAGGCCGGCCGCGGCGGGCAGTTCGAGTGCCTTGGCGGTGGCGGCGCTGAGGCTAATGCCATTGCCCGAAAGGGATTGGCGGGGGATCGTGTGGGCGAGGCCGTCGAGCGTGGCGAGGCCGAGGTCCGCTCCGGCCAGATACACGCTTACACGTCGGCCGGTAGGAGCGCGGAGGGTCGCGGTCTCTTCCAGAAGCGGCGCTGCCTGGCGGACACCGGGTAGGTGTTCGACCTGTGCGAGCAGCGATTCACTGAAGCCTTCGGGTCCGCGAGCGCGCACCTGCAGGTTCGCCGGGCCGATGACCGTGTGCACCACATCGCCGGCGGAGCCGGCGATGCTTCCGTTGGCGATCAGCGTCGCGGAGATGAGCGCCACGGCAACGGCGACGCCCAAACCCGCCAGTAGCTCCTGTGCGGCATGGACGCGCAGACGGTTGCGATACAGGTAGGCAAGCGCATATGCGCCCATGAGTCGACGGGATCTGAGATCTGGTCTTCCTGTCGCCGGCATGTCGGTCACGCGGGCGCGCTCGGAATGTCCTGAAGCGCGTCGGCTGTCCGCTCCGGCTCTGGCCGCAAAAGCCGCGGATCGTCGCCGATCAGCCTGCCGTCGCGCAGCGCGTAGCTGCGATCGGCGATCTCCAGCGCGGCGAGATCGTGGGTGACCAGCAATACCGCGGCGCTGCGCTCTCGTGCGATCGAGCTGAGCAGCTGCACGATCTCACGGCCACGTGTGCTGTCGAGGTTCCCGGTCGGCTCGTCAGCAAGGATCAGTCGTGGCTCACATGCGAGCACCCGCGCAATCGCCACCCGCTGGCACTCCCCGCCAGACATCTCCGCCGGCGTGTGGCCGAGCCGGTCGCCGAGGCCGACTCGATCCAGCCACGGCTTCGCCCGCGCGCGCGCATCGCGCATGCGCACGCCGCCGATCAGCAGCTTTCGTGCCGCGTTGTCGAGCGCGGAGGCTCCCGGCATGAGCCGAAATCGCTGGTAGATGAAGCCCACGTCGCGTAGCTGATACTCGCTGATCTGCCGCTCCGAGAGGGACGAGAGGTCGCGCCCGTCGAAGCGGAGCGTGCCGCGGTCGGGCTGCATCAGCGCTGCGATCATCAGCAGCAGCGTCGTCTTGCCGGAGCCGCTTGGCCCGTGGACGGCGACCATCTCGCCCGGCTGCACTCTTAGCGTCAGGCCGTCGACGGCGTGAACGTCTTCGCTTGCGCCGTGGTAATACTTGACGACGTCCTCGAGCTCAAGCACGGTTGCGGCTATCCGCTTTTGGCTGAGGCATGAGGCGCGCTCACGCGCTCACGGTCCGGCTCGCCGCATCGTGTAGGTGGACGACGGGGGCGAGCTCCGGGGGTTGCAGGTCGCCGTGCAGCTCGCCGTTCGCTATCGACAGCGCCCGGTCGGCGCCCGCGAGGCAGGTCGTCTCGCCGACGCTCATCAGCACCGAGATGCCGTCGTCGGCGAGGCCGCGGAGCAGAGAGAGGATGCGATCACGCTCGAACACGTCCACGCCGAGCGTGGGCTCGTCGATGACGAGCAGCCGTGGCTGGTGCACGAGCGAGCGGGCGATCCCGACGAGAACCGTCTCGGTGACGTCGAGCTCGCTTGGCTTGAGCGTGGCACAGTGCGAAGCATTGGCACGCGCCAGCGCCCCGTGTGCACGGTCGCGTGCCGATGGTCCACGGATGCCGCGGGTCAACTGAGCGGTGATGAGCCGGTCGATCACAAGCTGCCCTTCGGTCGGGCGGTAGGTCTTGCGGCAGTAGCGGATCTGCTCGCGCAGATCCTCGCCACCGCGAGCGTGCAGGTCGCGCCCGTGCATCGACACAACTCCATGGTCGGGTGCCTCGAGGCCGGCCGCGATACGCAGCAGCGTCGAGCGCCCAGAGTTGCGCCGCCCCCAGACGGCGAGCAGTTCTCCAGCGCTCAGCTCGAACGAGACGTTGCGCAGCGCGACGCGTTCGAGCTGCCCGCGACCGTAGCGCTTGCCGACGCCGGCGAGCTCAAGCAGGGTCATTCTGGCGGCCCCGATCTGCTGCCGCTCGCAGTTCTCCGCGAGCGTACTCGATCCATGGAAGTTTGGCTTCCATCGCCAGGCGCTCCTCCTCGGCAGCGAGGCGGTCGGCCAGCGTCGTGGCGGCGTCCCGCGCTGCCGGCTCTCCATCCCGCGGCCGCGCCTTGGTCGCCTGTGCGAGGCACACGTGCTCGTACTTGTCGAGGACAGCGAGTGCGGCCGCGGGCGCCAGCGCTGCGAGCTCGCGCGCAAACAGGCTGGAGCGCCGGCGATCTTCTTCGGCTTGGTCCACTAGGTGCTCCTCGTAGCGGCGGACGCCCTCTTGTGTCGCTTGGTAGTGCAGCTTGGGCTGTCGCGAGGCGACACCGGGAATCGGTTCGCTCGTCGCCTCGATCATCCCCCGATCCCTGAGGCTGTCCAATGCCGCGTAGATCTGCGAGGGGCTGCTGAGTTTCAGCAGGCCGCCGTAGTTGCGCTCGAAGCGCTGCAGGATCTCGTAGCCATAGCTGGGCCGCTCGATCATCAGGCCGAGCACGGCCCAGTTCACGGGGGAGCGCATCACCCCAGCACCAGCGTCTCTGATCGCCCTTCCAAGCATTGACAAGGGAACGATACACAGAAAACTGATAGGTTTATAGGGGTCAACCTTATATTCACAAAGTAGAACTTTCTAATTTTGGAACAGTCGGCGCGATCGTCAGCTGCGCCGGAGCGCCTGCGCGCGATAGGTCAGGAACGGGCTCTTGACGGAATTCTGGCGGCGGGCACAGGCGGGCGATACTAGCCAATCCCTGTGTCGTCATCGCCTGGGCTGTACAAAAGAGATTCACAAAGTAGAACCTTCTGTCCCTAGGCTTGCAGTCAAGCCTAATCGCGGCAACGATGGGCACAGGATGAGGGAGGGAGAGGCTACATGCCTCATAACGGGCAACATCAGCGAATTCGGTAACACGAGTTCAATCTCTACACGACGACTGGAGGTCGACAGTGCACACTGGCCTACTCGCACGACCGAAGGTCGAAGGACGTAGTTCCATGTCCGTATCGATGAGAACGGCAGCCACGGCGGCTTCGTCTCTGGTTGCGCTCTGCGCTGTGCTCGCGTTGGGGTCTGCGCCTGCTCTTGCTGCCCAGACGCGGCCTTACTCGGGTGTCTCTTTTGGGCCTGATGGTGTTGGGGGCAGCGAGTCGTTCGCGGCCTTGCGCTCGATTACCGTCGATCAAGCCACCGGTGATGTCTTTGCGTATGATGCCGCGGCTGAAAAGATTTACAAGTTCGATGCTGCTGGTGCGCCTGTCGATTTCAGTGCCACCGGTAGTAATGCGATCGAAGGCGTCGGTGGGGGCTTTGGTGTTGCCGAATACCAGGTTGCTGTTGCTCCGCCGGGCTCTCCGGGGGGTACCGCCGGCGATATCTATGTCGCTCATGGTGGTTCGAGTGGGACGCTGAAGGTCTTCAAGGCGTCTGGTGAAGAACTCACGGAACTGGTCGTTGCCGGCGGTCGTGAAGTTTGTGGTGTCGCGGTCAGTCCCACAGGGGAGCTTTATGTCGGTGTGTTCGGTGCCACGATCTATGAGTACACGCCCTCGGCGAACCCACCCACCGAAACCGACAAGACCGCCACCGGCAGCCTGGAAGGAGTCGGTCTCTGCAACGTCGCCGTCGACGGTACCGGGAATGTCTATGCCGCCAACTATCTTGGTGGCGAGATCGCGAAGCTCGAAGGGATCGCCGATCCCAGCCCGACGCTGATCGAAGGCGCGCCGACGATCGGCGTCGACCCGGCCACGAACCATCTTCTCGCCGATCGTGGCGGTCTCGTCGCCGAATACGCAGCGGGTGGTGCGCTGCTGGGGACCTTTGGCGCCGGCCAGCTCAGCGAATCGGACGGGGTCGCCATCGACTCCGCAGCGGAAAAGGTCTATGTCGGCGAAGGCGCCAGCGGCAAGGTCAAGGTCTTCGGTGCGCCCGCGGTCATCCCCGGCGTGGCCGTCGAAGCAGCGGATGGCATCACCGGCCAGAAGGCTACATTGCATGGCACCGTCAACCCGTCGGGGGTGGCGGTCAGCGAATGCGTGTTTGAATATGGGACGACACCGGCGCTCGGTCAGAGCCAGTCCTGCAGCGGCGCGATCCCCACCGACGAAGCCGACCATCCCGTTACCGCGGCGCTGACCGGTCTCTCTCCCACCACCACTTACTACTTCAAGCTGAGTGCCAGGAACGCCAATGGTCTGAACTCGAGCGAAGGCACGTTCACGACCGCCGCGTGGGTCGCGAGTGAACCCGCGACCGCGGTCACCGATACCTCAGCGAGCCTCAACGGTGTTGTTTTCCCCGAAGGAGAAGCGATCGTCGAATGCTTCTTCGAATACGGCGAAACCGAAGCCTACGGTTCGAGCACGCCTTGCGAACAAGCGGTGCCCGCTGACGAAGGCGAACACGCGGTCTCGGCGGCGATCACGGGTTTGACGCCGGGTGGCGCCACCTATCACTTCCGGCTCGTCGTCAAACGCGCCGGCGGCGAAATGGCGGGCGCCGATCTCAGCTTCCAGACCAAGGGCGCCGTTGTCGGCGCCGAGCAGGCCGGCCGCGTTGGTTTGAGCGAAGCGACACTAGAAGCGAGCATCGACCCGCGTGGCTCGCTAACCAGCTATCGCTTCGAATACGGCACCGGCACGAACTATGGCAGCGCGACCCCCGAAGTCGCACTCGGTGAAGGCGAAGGATTCCAGACCGTCACCGAAACGATCACCGGTCTCACGCCCGGCACTACGTATCACTGGCGGGTCGTCGCGATCGATCCCTTCGGCACACACGAACGCCTGGGACCCGACCGCACATTCACCACATACCAAACACCCTCGTCTCCGCAGACCGATTGTCCCAACCAGGCTTTCCGGACCTCGACCCCAAGCGCAGGGCTGCCTGACTGCCGAGCCTACGAGCAGGCATCACCGGTAGACAAGAACGGCGCGGACATTCAAAAGGGACTGTTCGTTACGCAGGCCGCGATCGGGGGCGACAGGGTCACTTTCGCTGATGTGGCTGGTCTGTCGACGAGTACGCCGGGTATCAACTTCGTCGCCTCTCGCTCCGCGACGGGCTGGACGACGCAATCGCTGACACCGCTCGTGCCACCGAATCAGGAAAAAACGTTCCTTGGGTGGGATGAAGAGATCGACCACGCAGCTTCTGGGGTGTTCGGAGAAGGCATCCATCTCCTTGACAGTGCGACGGGTGAGTTCGAACTGACTCCCTTTGCCCTCGAGGCTGAAGCAAAGCTCGATGGCTTTGCCGGCACGGACGCCGACTTCATCTTCGAGACGAAACAGAAGCTCACCCCCGAAGCGCCCGATGAAGGCGCTCTTCCAGAAGGGGCGAGCAATCTCTATGACCTGGATCACGGCTCGCTTTCGTTGGTTGGTCTCGTGCCGCCCGCCGGCTCGGACCATTGCGATGCTGCGGGGGGTGGTGAACCGTGTGAAGTCTCCCCTGAGGGCGTGCTCAGGCAGGAAGGTGCGACGCAGTTTCATCCGATCTCCGAAGATGGCCGTTATGAGTTCTTCACCGCTGCTGTCGATCGGCAGCTGTATGTTCGTGAAGACGGCACGGCGAGCACGCGTGTCTCCGCGCCGCGTGGCGTCTCGTCCGATCCGAACGGCACCAAGCCCGCCGCGTTCGACCTTGCGACCCCGTCTGGTTCTGAGGTCCTGTTCACCAGTTGTGAGAAGTTGACACCGGAATCGACTGCGACCTCGACCGGTGCCGACAGCTGCACCGAAACCGAAGGCGGTCAGGCGCTGGAGGGCCAGGACCTCTATGCCTACGATCCCGGTTCGGGGTCGCTGCAGGATTTGACCACGCACCTGGAAGGGGCCAACTCGCTGGGGGCCGCGGTGGTCGGTGTGCTGGGAGCATCAAAGGACGGCTCCTATGTCTACTTCGCCGCCAACGGCGTCCTCGCACCAGGCGCCACACCCGGGAACTGCGCCGTGCCGGGCGCGTCCGGGTCGGGCGGCAACTGCAACATCTACCTCTGGCACGAAGGCAACGTCTCACTTGTGACCAGGATCACCGAAGGAAACGGCGAAGCCGGAGAGGCTCTCGGCGTGGCAAAGAACTGGACACACGGGACGATCGTTTTGGGGTCTGATCAGGCTGGTGTGGGGCCGCTCGCGCGGGTGTCGGCCACCGGCGCGTTGTTGTTCGTCGCGCCGGAAAGCTTTGCCACTCCCGCGGGCTCCGGGTTTAGCCAGCTCTTTCGTTACGAGCCCGGGGCGAACGAAATCAATTGCGTGTCGTGCGCTCCGACCGGTGTACCGGCCACCTCGGACGCACACCTAGCTCCTGCTGCATCGGCCTTCGGTACGACACCTAAGGTGCAGTTCCTTTCTCGCAATTTGTCTGCTGATGGTGATGAGGTGTTCTTCGATACCCAGGACCGATTGGTTCCTGCCGACACCGACAATGTCAGCGACGTGTATGAGTGGGAGGCGCCCGGTTCTGGTTCTTGTCATAGTGCGAGCGAAGATGGCGGCTGTTTGTATCTACTTTCGGCTGATGCCGGTGAAGAGCCGGCGTTCTTCGCCGACGCGTCCGCCTCCGGTAGCGATGTCTTCTTCTTCACCGCCAGGCAACTGGTGCCCGGCGATAAGGATAATCTCGTCGATGTCTATGACGCCCGCGTCGAAGGCGGTCTGGCCTCACAGTACGCCACGGGGCCGGCCTCGCCGTGTGCCTCGGCGGATACGTGTCATGGTCCGGTGTCGCAGTCCGCTCCCGGGACCTCGCCCGGTACGCCGGGGTTTCAGGGACCCGGCAACCTAACGCCGCCGGTGATCGCGACGACGAAGAAGACCGTTCGAAAGGCGTTGACTCGAAAGCAGAAGCTCGCGACTGCTTTGAAGGCTTGCCGGACGGAGCCTAAGCGCAAGCGGGTCTCATGCGAACGCGCTGCACGTAAGGGGTTTGGTTCCAAGCACAAAGCCAAACCCAGGCCCAACGCAAAGAAGAAGGGTGGGCGTTAGAGATGCTCAGCGCTGAGTTCCTCAAGATGCGACCGGTCTCGAGAAACACTAGGAACAAGAGATCGATCGCGATCCCGACCATCGTGAGGACGATGGCAATAACGTCGGTAGCGGCTCTTGTGGTCGTCATGACAGCGACTGCGACCACCGCCGTCGCCGCAACGCTTGCGGCGCCACACCTGCGAATCTCGTCCACCCTAGGTCCCTCACGCATCATCCCCGGGGATCAGAGTCACACCGCCATCTACGAGATCAAGGTAGTCAACGACGGTGGGGCCCCAACCGACGGCTCACCGATCACGGTCACCGACGACCTGCCCGCCGGGGTCAACGTCGATCCACGCGAATATACTGAGGGAGACATCCCGGAATTCTACCTCTTCAACAATCCAACCGAAGAAATTGGTCGGACGTGCGAAGCCATCCCGGAGCCCGTATGCACTAGCGACCGTGTCTTGCTGCCGGGGTACTCGATCGTGGTATTTCTTCCGATCTTGGCGGGTCCTTGGGTTGAAAATCCGGCGGTGAATGTCGCGCGCGTGTCGGGGGGTGGGGCGCCGGCGGCGAGCGTGACGCTCACCTCGCAGGTCTCCGATACGCCTGCCGGGTTTGAATTCACGCGTCACGATGCCACCGTCGCCGATGCGACCGGCGCGAGCTTCGCGCAGGCTGGAGGGCATCCTTACCAGTTCAACACCAGCTTCGAACTGAGCTTCGTGCACCCCCAGGGGGGCAGTCCGGGACCCGCGGCTAACTTGAAGGAAGCCACTGTTACGTTGCCGCATGGCATGGTGGTCAACCCACAAGCGACACCGGAACGATGCACCGAGACAGAGTTCGAGACGCCTAAGGGCGGTCCAGAAGGGGAAGTCAGCTCCTGTCCTGCCGGTTCCGCGGTAGGTGTCGTGTATCCGACATTGGGCCTCTTCGAATCCCCCGTCCAGTCTATCTCGACGCCGCTCTATAACCTGGTTCCTCCGCCTGGTGTGCCGGCGGAGTTTGGTTTCAACCCGTCGGGTTTTGGCATCTACGTTCATTTGCTTGGACACGTCGACTCCGCCGGGGATTTCGTCCTCAGCGCCAGCGCGCGTGATGTCCCGACGTTTGGCTCGACCAGTGGTTTTGCAGCTGAACTGTGGGGCGATCCCGGTGACCCTAGCCACGTCTACCGGCGGGGGGAATGCGCATACTCGGGTAAACTTTATGGGCAGGAATGTCCGGTGGCGGATACGGGGGTGCCGTTCTTGACGATGCCTAGCGAGTGCGGTAAGCCGCTCTCGACTGGTCTCACCGCGACGGCGTGGCAGGCGGCGGAACCGATCAGCAGCACGGTCGATGTCGAGGATGAAGCCGGTAACCCGGTCGAGCTCGAAGGCTGCAACCAACTGCAGTTCAAACCCACCATCACCGCGCAGCCGACCACCAGTCTCTCGGACAGCCCGACCGGTCTTCGGTTCGACCTCCACCAGCCCCAGGACGAAAACCTGGAAGACCGCGGCACCGCTCCGCTGAAGGACGCGAGGGTCACGCTGCCCGAGGGCGTGACGGTGAACGCCTCCGCCGCTAACGGTCTGGGTAGTTGTGATGAGTCGCAGATCGGATATCAGCCTGCCGAAGGGAAGATCCGGTTCTCCGAAGCGCCGCAGAGCTGTCCTGATTCCGCGAAGATCGGGACGCTCGAAGTGAGCACGCCGCTGCTTGCTCACAAGCTGCCAGGGTCGATCTATCTCGCTAAGCCCTACCAGAACCCTTTCGGTTCGCTGCTGGCGATCTACCTGGCGGTGGAAGACGAAGAAACCGGGATCATCGCCAAGCTTGCAGGGAAGGTCGAACCAGACCCCCAGACGGGGCAGCTGACAGCGACCTTCACCGAAAACCCCGAGCTGCCGCTCGAAGACATCTCGCTCCAGTTCTTCGAAGGCCCAGGCGCGGCGCTGACGTCGCCCTTGGCCTGCGGTGAATACTCCACCGCCACCGATCTGACGCCGTGGTCGACCCCCGAAGGCGCCGATGCTCATCCCAGCGACTCATTCCAGACCACTACTGCGGCGTCGGGTTCGGGTCAGTGCCCGAGCTCGGAAGCGGACGCTCCGAACGCGCCGACGTTCAGTGCCGGCACGGTCGAACCGCAAGCGGGTTCCTTCAGCCCGTTCGTGCTGAAGCTGTCCCGCGCCGACGGCACCCAGCGCATCACCGGGATCGACACCACCCTTCCCGCCGGACTGACCGGCAAGCTAGCGGGAATTCCCTACTGCTCGGAGGAAGACATCGCTCTGGCAAAGAGCCGCGAAGTGCCGCAGCACGGCCAGGAAGAGCAGGCATCGCCGTCCTGTCCGCAGGCAAGCGAAGTGGGTACGATCCAGGTCACCGCTGGTGCCGGTGCCGAACCGACCCCCGTCTCCGGGCACGTCTACCTTGCCGGCTCCTATAGAGGCGCCCCGCTCAGCCTGGTCGTCGTCGTCCCCGCTGTTGCCGGGCCCTTCGACCTCGGCGACGTCGTCACCCGGGTCGCCCTCTACATCGACGAACACACGGCTCGGATCCACGCCGTGAGTGACTCGCTGCCGACGATCCTCGACGGCGTCCCGCTTGACATCAGGAGCATCGAACTGAAGCTCGACCGATCTGGCTTCATCCTCAACCCGACCAGCTGCGATCCGAGCGCAATCGAAGGATCGGTGACCACCGCGGCGGGGCAGGTAGTGCCGCTGACGAACCGCTTCCAGGTCGGAGGCTGTACGGGCCTCAAGTTCGCCCCGCAGATCTCTTTCTCAACGAATGGCAAGACATCGAAACAGAACGGTGCGGACCTGATCACGAAGGTCACCTATCCGAGCGCTCCGCAGGGGACCTACGCGAACGTCGGCTACTTCAAAGTGGAATTGCCAGAGGCCCTTCCCAGCCGCATCACCACGTTGCAAAAGGCCTGCCTGGCAAAGGTCTTCGAAGCCAACCCGGCGGCGTGTCCGCCCGAAGCGACGATCGGCCATGCCACGGTCCACACTCCGCTGCTGCCCGTGCCGCTGACCGGCCCGGCTATCTTCGTAAGCCATGGAGGAGAAGCCTTCCCATCCCTGACGATGGTGCTTCAGGGCTACGGGATCACGATCGACCTCGTGGGAACGACCTTCATCAGCAAAGCGGGAATAACGAGCACCACCCTGAAGGCGGTCCCTGACACACCGTTCAGTGAATTCGAATTGGTCCTGCCACAGGGTCCATATTCAGCATTGACGGCGAACGGGAACCTGTGTGATCAAAAACTGGTCTTCCCCAATGAATTCGTCTCCCAAGCCGGTGGTGCGCCCGTGAAGCAGGACTCGACGGCAACCGTCACAGGCTGCGCCCCCGCGATCACGGTCGTCGGTCACAGGGTCAAAGGCAAGACCGCGACGATCCAGGTGAAGGTACCGTCGGCCGGGAAGCTCGCGGCATCCGGCAAGGGCCTCTCCAAAGTCAGCAGGAAGGCCAAGGGCGCGACCACGCTGACGGTCAAACTGACCCTCACGAAACGCGAGGCGGCGGCCCTGTCCAAGCACAAGGGCCGCAAGCTCAAGGCGAAGATCAACCTGACCTTCACTCCAGCGACGGGCGGGAAGCTGAAGAACTCTACGACGGTGATGGTCGGCTGAGCGAGAGGGCGGTATCGGCCGAGCGAGAGCGCGTGAGAGTCACAGCCCGAGTTTGCGAACCCCTGCCTCATTGAAGCCGAGGTGGTGACCAACCTCGTGGCGCACCGTCTGGATGACGTGCTGGCGAAGGCGCTCGGGATCGCTCCCGAAGTCGCGCACCAGCGTGTCGCGAAAAATCAGGATCTCGTCTGGCAAGCCACCGCCGCCGAAGAAAGGGCTTCCACCCCGCCTGGAGCCGACGTACATGCCATACGCGTGGTTCTCGGCACCGCGGTCGGATACGACGACCGCCACATGCTCCAGCGCGTGTTGGAACTCCGGCGGCAGTTCGTCGAGTGCTGAACGAACGAGCTCCTCAAATTGCTGCTCGCTGTAATGCTGGTGCTTGCTCATAGCTTGGTGATCGCGTCGAGCCTAGCTCAGCATGCTGAGCTCATGGGCGCACTCATGCGGATCGCCGATCCAAGCCCCCTCAACCGGAACTGGGGGCTCGCCGTGCGATGAGCTCCGCCGCGTTGGGCAGCTCCGTGCGAGAGCGGTCGACGAGAATGGGCGCATCGAACGCTGCGTCCAAGGCCCCGGGGGCGGCGTCAGCGGGCGAGTCCAGCGCATGCAAGACGGCCTGAACGAACGCGTCTGGACGGTCGCTCTGCGGATAGTGGTTGGCGCCGGGGATCAGGTAGAACGCATTGCGGCCGGGCTTGAACATCAGGTGCTCATGCCAGACATGGTTTGCCACTCGGACTGGCGCGATCATGTCGTTCAGACCCCAAAGGAGGGTTGTGGGGAGCCCGGTCGCGGCGAGCGATCGTAGCCAGGACTCCTCGTCGACCGAGCGTTCGACGAGGTATTGGATCGTCTCGTGCAGGACGGCGATGCCGTCGCAGTGCGCGAACGTAGCGGCGAGCGCTTGTACCTCGGGATCCTCAGGCCCGCGGGGCGGGGTGAACGCGACGGCTCCCAGTCCTGCCGCGAACAGATCCGGCGTCAGCTGCGAGAGCATCTCCGGGTTGTGGAGCATGAGCCGCTGTGCGTCGGTGAGGTTCGAGAGTGGCAGAAACATGTTGCCGTTGGACAACACCAGGTGATCGATCGCAACCGCCGTTGGTCCCTTCATTGCCGCGGCTGCGTGTACGAGCGCGACGCTGTCTCCCCTGTCGTGGGCCACGACGACGGCGGACTCGGCTCCCACAATGTGTGCCAGGTAGTGGTCCAGCAACTCCGCGTCGCGGTGGAGGCTGTAGCCCCACGCACGCGGCTTGTCGGAGAACCCGAAGCCGGGGAAGTCGAGCATGCATACCCGGTAGCGCGCACTCAGCCGCTCGGCTACCTCGAACCAGTCAATGCTGCATGTTGGGAAACCGTGCACGAGCGCAAGCGCCGGGGCAGTTGGATCGCCGAGCTCGACATGGAATACACGCACGGGTGCCACGGCGTCGCTGTCTGGGCTCCACGAGAAGTGTGCGCCGCGAGCCCACCATCTCTGAGCACCCGAGATCGTCGCGTCGGTCATGGGACGACCCTAACGGACGACCGCAGAGGGTGACCGTCGACGATGTTGCCAGGCAGCCTGACGGGAGATCGAGCACCAGGCTTCCCCACCGCCCGCTACGCTCAAACCCCGCAAATCCCCCGGAGGCAATCGCACGTCATGACCACTAGAAGCGCCGTGATCTGCCAACCCCTACGTACCCCGGTGGGGCGTTTCGGCGGTGTGTTCCGCGACGTCGGCGCGGCAGCGCTCGCGGCGACTGTGATCCGCGAGCTCATTGCCCGCACAGGGCTTCAGGGGCAGCACGTGGACGACGTGATCATGGGCCAGTGCTATGCGAGCGGTGAGGCGCCGGCGATCGGTCGCGTGGCGGCGCTCGATGCGGGGCTGGGAGTGGATGTTCCCGGCTTGCAGATCGACCGCCGCTGTGGCTCGGGCTTGCAGGCTGTGATCTACGGCTGCATGCAGGTGCAGACGGGGGCTGCGGAGCTCGTGCTGGCGGGCGGCGCGGACAGCATGAGCCAGGCGGAGTTCTATTCGACGAGGCCACGCTGGGGCGTGAAGAGTGGCGCAATCAGGCTGGAGGATCGCTTGGAACGCGCGCGTGTAAACGCTGGTGGCGTCAACCACCAGGTGGCGGGTGGCATGCTCGAGACGGCAGAGAACGTCAGGCGCCAATATTCGATCCCAAGGGACAAGCAGGATGAGATCGCGTTGCGCTCGCACGAGCTGGCGGTTGCCGCCCAGCAGAGCGGCGCGTTTGCTGAGGAGATCGTGCCGGTTGCGGTGCCCGGCCGCGGCGGCGAGACGGTGGTCGAGCTCGACGAGCACCCACGCGCGGACACCACCCTGGAGGCGCTGGGCAAGCTGCGGGCGATCATGGGCAAGGACGACCCGGGCGCGACGGTCACAGCTGGGAACAGCAGCGGCCAGAACGACGGCGCCGCGATCTGCATCGTCACGCATCCGGACAAGGCCGCGGAACTGGGGCTCGAGCCGCTCGCGCGCCTGCGCTCGTGGGCGGTGGCGGGTGTGCCACCGGAGACTATGGGCATTGGGCCGGTGCCGTCCACCGCGTTGGCACTCGAGCGGGCGGGGCTGACGTTGAAGAACCTCGACCTGATCGAGCTCAACGAGGCGTTTGCCTCACAGGTGCTGGCAGTGCTTGGCGAGTGGGATCTTCACGACGGTCTGGAGCGGGTCAACGTGAATGGGTCGGGCATCTCGCTCGGTCACCCCGTCGGCGCCACCGGCGCCAGGATCCTTGCCACGCTCCTACGTGAGATGCAGCGGCGCGGCGCACGACTCGGCCTTGAGACGATGTGCATAGGCGGCGGCCAAGGCCTGGCTGCGATCTTCGAAAGCGTGGACGCATAGCTTTGCGTCTTACGCAGCCACGTTGAAGTTCTTGGCGAACGACCGCTCCGCCCGCGCGGCGCTGTGGGTTGGGCAGTAAACGCCGCGCACGCTGCCATCGCTGACGCCGAACGCAAACCACACGCCGCCACGCCACGCGAAACGGAAGAAGCGGTCTTCGTGCGAACCGAGCAGCTCTCGCTCACGGGCCCATGCTGTGGTGACCACACCGCTGGGGATCGTGGCCTCGCAGGAGCAGTCCTCAGATAGGTAGCCGGAGGAGACGCACTGCATCAGCTCGCCGCAGTGTTGGCTGCGTGTTGCTACGCGGTCAGCGGCAAGTGCCGCGCCCGGTCGGTGTGGCGCACGTAGGGTGGTTGGCATGGGAGGAAATTGAAAGGGCATTGGTGGCCTACTTGACGTTGGAGGGGGTTCGGTTGGGGCTACGCCGATGACCCGAAACGGGCAACTCTGTGTAGTCCCTTTCGGGCAGTGTGAGCCCGCGCTGGGCGAAAAGCCAGCTAGTTGGACGGGTGTACTAGCGTCGCTCAGCCGCGCCCGCGGGAGCTGCCGCGCCGCATGCGGTGCACCCGGCGCAGTTCCTCGACGGCTTCGTCACGGCCGCCGAGCGCGGCGTGGGGGCCGTCGCCGAGGAGCTCCACCTCCAGGCGCTGGCGCAGCAGCTCGCCGGCGATGGCGTCCGCGCGCTGCGCCTCTGCACCAGGGCGGGAGCTGACGGCGCGATCCAGGCGCTGGCCGCGAAACAGCAGCCCGACACCGTCATCCAGTGCCCAGCCGCCGGGCAGCGTGCCCTCGCGCACGGCGGCCAGCCAAACGGGCAGCCGCTCGGGCTCGCCGTCGGCGTGGACGCTGAGCGAGCCTTCCAGCACGCCTAGTCCGGCGATCGTTTCGGGCGGCCCGCTGGAGCGTGTGACCCCGCCCTGGAACCAGCACATGGCGCCGGCGCTGAGCCCGGCGAGCACGGTGCCTTTCTGCCACGCCTGCACGAGCAGCTCATCGACGCCGTGGGCTTGCCACAGCGCGAGCAGGTTGCGCATGGAGCCGCCGCCGACGTACACGATGTCCTGTTCGAGCACGATGTCGGCGAGCGAGCGGGTGGTGTTGCGCAGGTTGAACAGCGACACGTATTCGGGTACGCACGCTCGCTCGCTGAAGCGAGCTTTGAAGGCGTTGATCAATGACGTGGTGTCGCCTGATGCGGTCGGCATGAACAGGATCCGCGGTTCGGCGACGTCTGCGAGTGACAGAACGAAGTCGTCCAGCAGTGGGTTGCTCGGCTCCATCGTGAAGCCGCCGCCGCCCATGGCGAAGATCTGGCGGTTCTCGATCGGAGCGGCAGGACGCGGGGTCATCGAGTGGCCCGCCTCAAGCCGCCACAGCCGATGTAGCCATGAGCTTTGGCGCTCCGAGGAACTCGCCGTGCAGGCGCGTCTCGCGCACTCCCGTACCATCGTGCTCGACCAGGAACGCGCTGCCGTCGGGACGTGAGGTGACGACCCGCTCGAGGCTGGTGCCGCGGAAGTGCAGTGCCACCCCGTCCTCGGCTGCGAACCCGGGACGCATGCCGTCGGCGACAAAGCGGTGGTACTCGGCCCGTCGCTCGGGCTCGGCGTCGTAGTGCACGCAGTTGGAGTACGGCAGCAGACCCAAGCCGCGCACGATCCGGGGTGGGCCGTGAAAAGCGCTGAGCGCCTGGTCAAACCAGCACAGCGAGCCGGCGGAGGGGCCGCACATGACGATCCCCCGTCGCCATGCTTTGCGCAGGATCGCGTCGAGCCCGTGGGCGCGCCAGGCGCCGAGCATGCTCAGCATGTTGCCGCCGCCCACGTAGATGAGATCCTGGCTGAGCAGGTGGGTGGCGAGGTCGTCCTCGACGCCGTCGGTGCCTTGGTCGCGCCTGAACAGCGACAGGTGGCTCGCGTCGCAGGTCGGGGAGAAGCGTCGATAGAAGCGCACCACGTAGTGGTCGGCGTCGCCTGACGCTGTTGGCAGAAAGCACACGCGCGGCCGTGCGGCTTGGGTGAGCCCGAGCACGTAGTCGTCAAGTAGCGAGCTATCTCTCTCCATTGAGAATCCGCCGCCCCCAAGGGCGACGATCTGGGGAGCTCTATTTGGCATGACCCTCTTCCTCGGCTGGGATGCGCAACGTGCAGCCTGACCCAGGATGCAGCAGCGTCCGCCGCATCGATATGGACCGGCGTCCCATATGCGTCGTACCGACAATCGACAATCGCCCAGTCGGGCCTCATAGAGTGTGGGCAATGGCGGCGGCGGCAATTTCCCTGCAGGGCGTGTCCAAGCGCTTTGGCGAGATCAAAGCGGTGAATGGTCTCGACCTGGAGGTCCCCCCGGGCGTGTGCTTTGGCCTGTTGGGGCCGAACGGGGCGGGCAAGTCGACGACGATGCGGATGCTGACGGCGCAGACACTGGCGGACGAGGGCGCGATCTCGGTGCTGGGCTTCGAGCTGCCGGGGGAGTCCAAGCAGTCGCGTCTGGAGATGGGCGTGGTGCCGCAGCTGGACAACCTCGACCAGGAGCTCACGTGCAGGCAGATCCTGACGGTGTTTGCGCGCCTCTACCGAGTCCCGCGCGGCGAGCGCACGGAGGCAGTGACGCGAGCGCTCGAGATCGCGAACCTCCAACCGCGGGCGGACACGATTGTGAAGGAGCTATCTGGCGGGATGCGCCGCAGGCTGCTGGTGGCGCGGGGGCTGATACACCGTCCGCGTCTGGTGCTGCTGGACGAGCCGACGGTGGGCTTGGACCCGCAGGTGCGCCAGGAGCTGTGGACGCTGATCGACGGGTTGCGTGCGAGCGGCGTGACGGTGCTGATGAGCACGCACTACATCGAGGAGGCGGAGCGGCTAGCGGACACGGTGGCGGTGATGTCGGGCGGGCGGATCATCGCGCAGGGCACGCCGGCGGAGCTGGTGCGGGCGCATGTGGGCGAGGAGGTGCTGGAGGTGTACGGCCCGCCGGAGCGCCTGGCGGAGGTGGACGCGCTGGCATCGAGCAACGGCTGGTCGCGCAGGCGCAGCGGCCCAGCGGTGGCGATCATGCGCGCGGAGAGCCTGGACGGCTTGGCGCCGGAGGGCGTGCGTCGCCCGGCCAACTTGGAGGACGCGTTCGTGGCGTTGACAGGGGAGGAGATCGAATGAGTTGGAGTTCGCAAGGCGAGACCGCGGCTGTGGGCCGGGCGCCCGCACCCTCAGGGGCACAGGCGAGCGCCCGGCGAATCGGCCGGCTGGAACCGGCGGCGCTGGCGGGGGTGATGAGCCGCGATGTGGCGATCTTCGGGCGCTACTGGAAGGCGACGACGTTCTCGTCGATCGTGCAGCCGACGATCTACTTGCTGGCGTTTGGGCTGGGGTTCGGCACGCTTGTGAAAACGATCGGGCATGTGAAGACGATCGAGTACATCGGGACGGGCACGGTGGCGACGGCGGTGCTGTTCTCGTCGGCGTTCCCGGGGATGTTCAACACGTTCATCCGCTGGCAGTTCCAGCGCACGTACGACGCGATGCTGGCGGCGCCGGTGGACGTGGAAGAGCTGATCACGGCGGAGGTGCTGTGGATCTCGCTGCGCGCGGGCGTGTATGGGATGGCGCCGATCCTGGTGGCGTTTGCGTTTGGTCTGCAGCCGGAATGGGGGATGCTGCTGGTGCCGCTGATCGGGTTCGTGACGGGCTTCGGCTTCGCGGCGTTCGGCGTGACGGTGGCGGCGATCGCGAAGACGATCGACAACTTCAACTACATAACGAGCGCGGTGCTGACGCCGATGTTCCTCGTGGCGGGCACGTTCTTCCCGGTGTCCTCGCTGCCTGATGGCATCCGCCAGGTGGCGCAGGTGAACCCGCTGTATCACTGCGTGCAGCTCGTGCGCGACGCGTCGCTGGGTACGCTGGGCACGGCCGATCTGGGCCACGCGGCGGTGCTGCTGGCGTTCGCGGTGATCATGTGGCGGCTGGCTATCTCGCAGCTGGGCAAACGCCTAATCGACTAGGGCTACGGCGCCCGTACCCAGAGGGCACAGGCTGGGCGGCGCGAGGCTGCGTCCTCGATCGCTCGCGTGCTGGCCGGTTCGGGGATTCGAGCGCGAAGCGCCCGTCTCCCGGTTCGGTACGCCACGCTCTCTGCGTCCTTGGCTCGCTTGACTAGCGACCGCCCCGAGCGACGTTACGTTGCTTATGAAGCTTTGAGGTTTTTCACACACTGCTCCTACGGGCGCGGGCGATGCTGTCGGGCATGAGTTACTCACCGGAGATGAGCTCGGCTACATCGGTGCCCGTGGAAGCTGCCGCCGTTGCCTGGGATGTGCGCTCGCGGGCGAAGGTGCTCGCACGACGAGTCTCGCGCCCGGAGCTGTTCGCGTTGATGGTCCTCGCGGGAGTGCTGAACCTGTGGTCGCTCAGCCGCAACGGCTGGGCAAACGAATACTACGCAGCGGTGGTGAGGTCGATGAGCGGAAGCTGGCACGACTTCCTGTTCGCGTCGCTGGACAAGGGTGGGGTGATGACCATTGACAAGCCGCCGCTGGCGCTGTGGGTCGAGGCGCTGTCGGTGCGAGTGTTCGGCTACCACTCGCTGAGCATCCTCGTGCCGCAGGCGTTGATGGGTATGGCGAGCGTGGCGCTCGTCTATGACCTGGTGCGTCGCCGCTTCGGTCGCGTGGGCGGTTTCGTGGCGGGCCTGGCGTTGGCGCTGACGCCGATCACGGTGGCGATCTCCCGCCACAACAACCCTGACGCGCTGTTGGTGCTGTGCTGCGTGGCGGCGCTGTGGTGCACGGTACGCGCATTCGATTGCGCCCCCGAGCGTTCGGGCACGCGCTGGCTGGTGGCGGCCGGGGTGCTGGTGGGCCTGGGCTTCGAGACGAAGATGCTGGTGGCGCTCGTGGTGGTCCCTGGCATTGCGGCCGCGTGGCTGTGGGTCGCCCCCGCTGGGCGCGGACGCTTGCACGCGCTGCGTCAGCTGCTGGCGGGTGGCGGCGCGATGGCGCTGGTGGGCGGAGCGTGGCCGCTGCTCGTGGAACTCACGTCTGCGGCGGATCGCCCGTGGATCTCCGGCACGAGCGACAACCGCGTGCTGTCTTTGATCTTCGAATACAACGGTCTCGGCCGCGTGGACGGGCAGGCGGGCGGTCCCGCGAGCGCTGTAGGGCCGGGTGGCGGTGGCGGTGGCGGCGCGGGAAACGTGTTCGGCGGATCCACTGGGCCGCTGCGCCTGCTCAACTCCGCGCTCGGTGGCCAGGCCGGCTGGCTGCTGGGGTTCGCGCTGGTGAGCGGCCTGGGCATCCTCGTGGCCAGCCGTCTGCGTCGCTCGGACGCGCGCAGCGGCTGGCTGTTGGCGGTGGGTGGCGCGTTTGCGACGGCGGCCGTTCTGTTCAGCTTCGCTGGCGGCATCTTCCATCCCTACTACGTCTCGCTGCTGGCTCCGTTTGCTGCGGCGCTCGTAGGTGCGGGTGCCGCACAGCTGATCGATGGCTCTGTGAACACCCGCATCGTGGGTCCCCTGGCGGTCGTCGCTGGGCTAGTTACCGAGCTGATAGTCGTCGGTGACTATCCGGGGCAGCTGCCTTGGCTGGAGCCACTTCTGATTGTGGTGGGCGTGCTAACGGTGATCGCGCTGACGGCGTTCGGCTCGCGCACGGTGCGAATGGTGGCAGTTGGCGCCGCGGTGGCCGCGCTGCTGACAGCGCCGTTAGTGTGGGCGTTCGACACGCTCGGGCACGCCACCAGCGGCACGTTCCCCGCCGGTGGCCCCAGCTCCGCGGAGACCGTTGGTTTCGGCGGCCCGGGCGGCGGACGCGGCATGCGAGGTGGCTTCAGCGGTGCCGGGCGCGGCGGCTTCAGTGGCAGCGCGCGGGGCGGCGGGGCGGCCGGTCGCGGTGCTCCCACAGTGCGCCCGGGTGCGGGTGCCGGCACGACACAGCTGTTTGGCAACGGCGGCGCTCTCCCGACCGGCCCGGGCGCGATCCCAGGAGCCGCCGGCCCCGGGTCAGGCGCTCCCGGTGCCACTAGGGGTGCCCCGGGGCTGCTGGGCAGTGGCTTCGCTGGAGGCGCGGGCGCTGGCGTTGGCCCCGGCGCGGGTGGCCGCGGGGCGGGTGGCGTGTTTGGCAGTGCAGCCTCGCTGACGAGTGTGCTCTCCTACATCCCTACGCACGGCGGCGGCACGCTGGCGGTGTCGAGCCAGTCGACGGCGGCGTCGGCAATCATCGCGGGCCATACGAACGTGGCAGGCATTGGCGGCTTCTCCGGCAGGGAGAGCGACCCGACCGTTTCGTGGCTGGCGCAGGAGGTACGCAACGGCAAGATTCGCTGGGTGCTCGACGAACAGAGCGGCGGCTCCGGCGGCAACACGCCCGGCGAAACGCGGGTGGGCTCCAAACCGGCGATGGCTGCGGTGGCGAAGGCTTGCCAGGCAGTGACGCTGTCGACAAGTACGGGCACTCCCGGTTCGGTGAGCACCACCAGTGCAGCCGCGGCGGCAAGCTCGGGCACGCTGTACGACTGTCAGGGCGACGCGGCGGCGCTGGCGGCTCTTGGCACGCAACAATCTCACTCGTGAAGGTCCTAGTTGTGGACGATGACCGCGCGGTGCGTGAAGCGCTGCGCCGTATATTGACGCTCGCGGGCTACGAGGTGGATTTGGCGCAGGACGGCGAGACGGCGCTCGAGCGGATCGTGCAGGCGCTGCCCGACGCGGTGGTGCTGGACGTGGGCTTGCCGGGGATCGACGGCCTGGAGGTGTGCCGCCGCGTGCGTCGTCTGGGCAACCGCGTGCCGATCCTGATCCTGACGGCGCGCGCGGAGGTCGACGATCGTATCGACGGGCTGGACGTGGGTGCGGATGACTACATGGTCAAGCCGTTCGACGTTGGCGAGCTGAAGGCGCGGCTGCGAGCGTTGCTGCGTCGGGCGAAACCAAAGACGGACTCCGATGTGCCCGCTGGGCTTTCGTTTGGGGAGCTGCAGCTTGATCCCGGCCGCCATGGTGCGCAGGTGGGCGAGAACTTCGTGGAGCTGACACGCACGGAGTACCAGCTACTCGAGCTGTTGCTGCTGAACCCGCGGATGGTGCTTTCACACAACGTGATCTACGACCGTGTGTGGGGCTATGACTTCGGCCCTACGTCGAACGCTCTGCGCGTGTACGTGGGCTATTTGCGTCGCAAGCTGGAGGTGGCGGGCGCGCGCAACCTGATCCATACGGTGCGCGGTGTGGGCTACGCGCTGCGCGAGCCGTGAGCCGGTGGGCGAAGAGTTGCTGGTGGACGAGACCGGTGGATGGGCGATGACGTTGCGCATGCGGATAGCGGCGGTGGCGAGCGTGTCGGTGGCGCTGGCTGTGCTGGCGGCGGCGATTGGCCTGTACGTGGCTGTTCGGGCGGATCTGCTTGGTGAAATCGACAGCGATCTGCGCTCGCGCGCGCAGGCGCTTGTGG
>Ga0209624_10000980_pt1 | contig 23874 bp, 23 predicted proteins | sample JacPinW_OM2H0_O1_FD_188565 | JGI IMG/M metagenome (GOLD analysis project Ga0209624, IMG submission 188565) | Forest soil microbial communities from Algoma, Ontario, Canada - Jack Pine, Ontario site 1_JW_OM2H0_O1 (SPAdes) (version 2) | ecosystem: Environmental > Terrestrial > Soil > Boreal...
GGAGGCATTGCGGAATACCTGGAAATCGACTCCACGCTCGTGCGATTGGTTTGGGTTTTGCTGGTTCTGATGCCGGTGCCGGTCGTACCCGCGTTTATCGGTTACTTTGTCGCGTGGCTGGTGATGCCGAGGGCCCCATATCCTCTGCCTAGCGCGCCCCGGCCGGCCACGACTCCGCAGTCGGCCCAGACGGCCTGAGGCGCCCCCAGTGTGGGGCCGGGGTCAGTCTTTGCTCTTCGCCTTGCGAGGCGCGGATCGGCCTTCGTGAAACAGGGCTTGATCGAACGAGATTAGGCCGGCTCCGACTGTGGCTAGCGCGAACGTTGAGACGGCAAGCAGCAGGGGCAGTTCATAGTTTCGCACTGCCATAGGGTTGGAAATGAGGTCGTGAAGCTTCCAGAGTCCGACAGTCATTTCACCGGCAAGCAGCAATCCTGCAAGTCTGGTGAACAGCCCCACGATCAGCATGCATCCGCCGAAGAATTCAATTACTCCTGCAATATAGACGAAGTATCCCGGAAGACCCATGTGTGTGAACGCCTGCATCGCGTCCCGGGTGTGCCCGAATAGTTTCGGGTAGCCGTGATAGATCAAAATCCCTCCTAAGGCGACGCGAAGCAACAGCAGCCCAAGCGGCTTCAGTTTTTCGAGAACCTGCATTCGAATTCTCCTTGACGGTGAAACCGGGATCGCGTGCCGGATTGTAACAGAAGGAGGCCTACCCGCACCTTTTGCGACACATCGGCGATATTTTCCCGGGCACAGCAAGCGGACGCGCACAACCGTTGGTGTAGAATTGCCATTTGGCGTGAAAATTAAATGCGAGTGCCGCTAACGGTCCGAAAGCTGTTGTTGGGTTTCACTGTGGTCTTGGTAATCTGCGTCGCCCTATACCTTCGACTTCACCATTCGACGCCGGTACTGGAGGCGGCCTACGTGGGTAATCGCCAGGTCATCCTTTGGGGCTCCAACGCCGAGATTCGCGAGGCCATCGGCACCTTCAAGTACGGCGACCGGCTGGATGTGCTGGACCATTCTCAACAACAGGTGAAGGTGCGCTCGGCCAGTGGTCAAGTCGGCTGGGTCGCGCAGAGTGATCTCCTGTCCGTCGATTTGTGGCAAAAGATGCAGGACCTGGAAGCCAGGACTGCCGCCTCGCCTGTCGAAGCTCGCGGTTCGACACACGCGATCAGCAATCTGCATGCTGTGCCCGGCCGCGAATCTCCTCGCCTGCGCCAGATCGGTAAGGGCATACCAGTGGAGTTGTTCGAGCGGCAAGCGGTCGAAGTGCCTGCACCGGCGACCGCTCTGACGACCGCTGCCGCGCACACTGTAGAGGGCGACGCCGCGGCGTCGCCAGCTGCGGCAAGGAAAGAAGATTGGTGGCTGGTTCGCGCAACGCTCGCTGATCAGACTACCGTGGCCGGATGGATTCTCGGCCGGTTCGTGGACCTGGACGTTCCTGCGCCGCTGCCGGACTACGCAAGCTCGGCCGGGCTGCGCATTGCAGCGTGGTTTGAGTTAAATCGCGTGGCAGATCTATCGGGGGGCGTCAGGCCACAATATCTCGTGGTTGGCACACGCGGACCGGAAGGCCAACCGTGCGACTTCACGCAGATGCGCGTGTTTACCTGGGGAAGACAGAGCCAGCGATATGAAACGGCCTTCGTGGCGAGCGATCTTTGCGGAAAGCTGCCCGTAAGACTTACGCCCACACCGGGAGGCAATGCCTCCTTTACCTTTGAGGACTCTAGCGGCGGGGTTTCGCAACCTCGCCTTTATCAGATGCAGCAGACCAGCGTCCGCCGGGTCAGGGAACCGGGCGACGCACCTGTAAAACGGAAGCGCGTTCATGGATAGACAGCCGGCAGAAAAATTCGAAGCCTTCGTCTCGTGGCGTCGCAGGTGCACTGGGGTCTTGCTTCCAGTGACGACGGCCGTGCTGGCCCTGGCTGTCGCACTCGGGGGGTGCTCGCACGGCGATACGCGCGCCCAGGCGCAGGCGCCTCCACCATTTTCGATCACCTATCTTGCGACGTGGGGTGTGAAGGGTGGCGATCCTGGTCAATTGCAACAACCGACGGATATTGCGACCGATTCGCTCGGAAACGTCTACCTCGCTGATGCCGGCAGCCGCTTCGTCGACAAATTCACTTGGGAAGGCAGGCCACTGCTTTCATTCGGGGAGCCGGGCCTGAAGTATCCGCAAGCCATCACGGTTGACAGCGGCGGCGCAATCTACCTGACTGATGTCGGGCGAGCCAGCACGTTTGTGTTCTTCCCCAGCGGCGACCGGTATCACGAGGTGCGGCTGAAAAGCCGCCCGAACGACGAAGATATTCTGGGCGTCGCGGTTGGAGAAGATGGTTTGATACACGTGCTCGATGCGGATGCGGCCCGGGTCTTCACGTACTCGCCGGGCTTTCGGCTGCTCCGAAACTGGGAGCCGGCCGCAAGTGTGCCGAATGCAAAGGTGCGCCCGAGAGCGATCGCCATGGGTCCGGACGGCTATGTTTACATCGTCGATCCGGTGGGGAACCACATCCTGCGTTTCACGAACGAAGGCCAGTTCTCTTCGCAGTTGGACGCGAAGGCGGACGGTGTTGATCGCAGATTGAGCGATCGGTTTGCAGTCGGGCTCGGCTACATTTTCGCGATGGATGCCGATGGGCGAATGCTCCACGTATGGACGGCGGACGGCCGGCCCAAACTCGATATTGATCTTGCGCCGCAGCTCGGTCAGGCAAACCGGGCCGCTCCGTCGCTTGCGGTTAGCCCGCGCAAGGAGCTCCTCGTGCTCGACAGGCCCGAGGCGCACGTTCTGCGTTATCGACTTAACTTCTGATATTTTTCCAGGCCGGACGTTCCAGCGGATTCGAGGTCCCTACAATGCCATTGCTGCTGACAGAAGCAGATGTAAAGGGAATTCTGACCATGCCGCTTGCGCTCGAGCTGGTCGAGGAATCTTTTCGAAGGCTCGCCGACGGCACCGCGGTTTCCCATCCGCGCCAGAGGCTGCGGCTGGCGGAGAAGGGTCTTATGCACTACATGGCCGCATCGGATTCTACAGGCGGATATCTAGGGCTGAAGATCTACACGGTGTCCCCGGGCGGCGCGCGGTTTCTGGTTCCCCTTTTCAGCGGACACTCGGGCGAACTGTTGGCGCTGATTGAGGCAAACTACCTGGGTCAGGCGCGGACGGGGGCGGCCAGCGGCGTGGCGACTCGTGTAATGGCGCGGGCGGACGCACGGACAGCCGGAATCGTCGGAACGGGTTTACAGGCGCGTACACAGCTGGAGGCCGTTGCGCTTGCTCGAAAGCTGGATCGGGTCCGAGCGTTCGGCCGCAATCCGGAGCGGCGGGAGATATTCGCCAGGGACATGACCGCGCGAATTGGCGTGCCTGTCACGCCCGTGGCATCTGCTGAAGAAGCCGTGAGGGGCGCCGACATCGTCATCACGTCGACGACATCAACCAACCCGGTGGTCGAAGGGCGCTGGCTCGAAGCGGGCACGCACGTCAACGCCATCGGCGTGAATTTCGCCAACAAGCGCGAAATCGATAGCGAGACCGTTCGCCGGGCGGAAGTGATTGCCGCCGATTCGGTGGCGCAGTCAAAAATTGAAGCTGGCGATTTGATACTTGCTTTCGGCGACGATCAGCAGCGATGGACCGCGGTTCGGGAGCTTTCCGACATTATTTCGGGAAAATCCGCCGGACGAACCAGCCGCGAGCAAATCACGATTTTCAAGTCGAATGGAATTGCTATCGAGGACATCGTAGTGGCGGGCCGGATCTACGAACTGGCGCGCGAGCGAGGCATGGGGCGGGATGTTCCGATGTTTCAGTAGCAGGACCGTTCGGTCGGCGTCAGCGGCGATTAAGCACGGACGCGTCGGAGGCGCTTGGCAAGGGCTTCGTGCAAACGTAAGCGAGTTGCCTGCGGCAGCGGTGCGGGCTCGGAGTTGCAGAAGATTTCGATGGTCTGCTTGCAAGTGTCCACGACGACCCGGCAGTCCTTGCACTTGCCTAGATGCTCCTCAATCGAGGTGCGCAGGATGGGGTCAAGCGCTTCGTCCAGATAGTCCGCGAGCTCGCTGATAATCGTTTTACACTTCACTGATTTTCTCCTCGCCGAAAGTACTGATTCAGCGTATGCCGCAACTTCAACCGAGCCCGCAACAACCGAGATTTCACCGCGGGCACAGAAAGCCCCAGCGCCTCGGCTGTCTCCTCGGTCGATAGTTCTTCGATGTCGCGCAGCTGGAAAACGATTCGGAACGGTGGGTCAAGTTCTCCGATAACTTTCGACAAAATCTCGGAGAGCTCGGTTTGGGCGTAACGCTCCGCGGGAGACGGTCCCCAGTCCTCCACCTCGCGGGGGACCATGTCTTCGCCGGTGTCCACTTCTTCGTCCAGCGAAACGACATTGGGACGGCGCTTGCGGAGCTTCATCAGAGCCTGGTTTACGGCGATACGCACCAACCAGGTGTAAAAGCGGGAATTTCCCTCGAATGCCTGAAGGTGCTCGAATGCTTTCAGGAACGCCTCCTGCATGGCGTCTTCAGCATCCTCCCGATTCTGGGTGATGTTCTGGGTGAGTCGAAAGATCTTTCGCTCATAGCGGCCCACCAGCGTCTCAAAGGCGGAGATATCGCCTGCCTTGGCTGCCGCAACCAGAGCGGACTCGTCGTCCTTGACTACCTGCGAGGGTAGCGGCCGCCGCGCGACCGGGTCGAGTTTGGAGGAACTCATGGAGATTTTTCCTCAGGAAAGGTTAGCACAGCTTTCAGAACCTTGCCGCCGGGAATGTATTATGATACCGGGAGAAGCGATATTGCTCCAAATCGATCGCGCTTGCGAGCTTTCGTTGTCGCTGCCCAACCAACAAGACGACACGACCTGCTGGTGCATGCGAGCTGAGACCGCTGGGAGAACCCAAGAGACTCGATGAGGACGCTGCCCGATTATCTGCGCAAAGGGATGAAGATGATTCTGGTGGGTGCCAATCCCGGCGACCGCTCAGCGCGCGTTGGACACTACTATGCGGGACGCAACAACCAGTTTTGGCCCATCCTTTACCAATCGGGTGTGATTCCGGAACCCATCGGATACGAAGACGACCGCCGAATGCTCGAATTCGGCATCGGTATGACCGACCTGGTCAAGCGGCCCACGCGCGGGATCGAGGAACTCGAGCGCCGAGAATTCGCCGAAGGCCGCGTATTGCTGGCGCAGAAGCTTGAAGAGTTGCGGCCGCGCGTGATCGCATTCAACGGCAAAATGGTGTATGAAAAATTCACGGGCCGGCCCTGCAAACTGGGTTTGCAGAAGGAACTCCTGTATGGCGCTCGCGTGTTCGTGCTGCCTTCAACCAGCGGCCAGTCCGCCGGGGCCGGCCTAGCCGTCAAGAAACGATACTTCAAGAAACTTGCCGTGCTGCTGAAGGGTCTAAGGGATTAGAGGTCTGCGCGGTAACAGCCTGGGCGGATTTTCAGCGGCCAACGCCGACCGGATTTTGCAGACCGATTCTGGTAGCTCCTTTGGCTACGGTCGGGGCAAGGTCGGCCGCTGCCCCGAACGATCCTGGCCTAGGCACGCAGACGCAACGGAGAACGATCCCGATGAGCGTAACGCAACAAGCCGCGACGCAACTGGTGCTGGAGGAACGCACCGGAGCAGTTGTAACTTTACGACTGAACCGACCTGAAAAACTGAACGCATTGAATCCCCAGCTATGCCGCGCGCTCGTGCACGGACTGCTTCGGGCAGGCGAGGACAAATCCGTGCGGGCCGTGGTGCTGACGGGGGCGGGGCGTGGATTTTGCTCCGGCGGCGACATCAATTTCATGCGCGAAGTGCGAAACCGCCGCGCAGTTCATGAATTTGAACAGATGCTGGAGACCGGCAAGGAAATCTGCCTGGCCATCGCATCCATGCCCAAGGTAGTAATCGCGGCGGTGAACGGCCCCGCGGCCGGCGGGGGTATGAGCCTGGCGCTGGCGTGCGATCTTCGAATCGCATCCGAGCCGGCAATCTTCACGCAGGCTTTCGGTCAACTGGGATTGTATCCAGATTTTGGGGCAACATTTTTTCTGCCTCGGCTGGTCGGTTTATCGCGCGCCTCGGAACTGTTCTACACCGCGGAGAGGCTTTCGGCCGAAGAAGCGCGCCGGATAGGAATCGTAGCCAGCGTATTTTCCAAAGAGACCTTCGAAGAGGAGACACGGAAGCTGGCTGAACGCGTCGCGGCGGGTCCTCCCCTGGCATTCCGCGACGTCAAGCGGACGATGGTCGGCGACGCCCACAAGGAACTCGAAGAGGCGATCGACGAAGAGAATCGTCTGCAGCTTCATTGCTTCCTGTCCGAGGATTGCGCTGAGGGCCTCAAAGCGTACTTCGAGAAGCGCGCTCCGAACTTCCGTGGATATTGAACTGCTTTCGCCTGCTTTGAAGACGGATCAGAAGCACCCATGACAGAGGACTTGCTCGCGAATATTGAAGTGACTCCGCACGAAGTGAGCCAGAGGCTCGAGCGGAGCGAGAAATTTCTGTTTGTGGACGTGCGCGAGAAATGGGAACATGAAACCGCGCGCATCGAAGGTGCGGTTCTGATTCCGCTGCGCGAGATTCCCGCAAACCTGCAGCGCCTGGCGGGGGCGCGCGAAATCGTCTTCTTCTGCCATCATGGAATGCGCAGCCTGGATGCCGCGGCGTGGGTGCGCTCGCAGGGGATCAAAGGGGCACGATCCATGTCCGGCGGCATCGATCGCTGGACGACCGATGTAGATCCGGGCGTGCCTCGATATTGAGGAGGTGAACGATGGGCGGCATCAAGGCAAAAGCCGCGAAGCGGCGGGGAAATTCTCGAAAGAAAGCCCGGTTTCTGCACAAACCGAATTGTACGACGTGCCGTAAGGCGCGAAGTTTTATGGAAAGGCGAGGTTTTCAGCTTTATTTTCGCGATCTCGCGAAGGAGCGACTAAGCTCCGCGGAGCTGGAGAAGTTGATCGGCAACCGCGATTACACCGAATTTTTGAACAGCCGCAACGAACTTTTCCGACGGAAGAAGATGGGAGAAAATCCGCCCTCGCGCAAGGACGCCATTCGAATGATGGCCAAGGAGCCAAATTTGATCCGCCGTCCTGTGGTCGTCGCCGGGGGCCGCGTCGTGATCGGATTTGACCAAGCGGGCATTGCTCGGCTTTAGGCGGCAAATTGGGTTTGAGCACTTCGCGCGGTTTGTCCTTACCTCCATCAGGGGACTGTTTCTCGCATGGCAATCGGTGAGCGAATCGAAATCCGCAAGGGGGACATCACGGAAGCGGATACGGACGCCATCGTAAATGCTGCCAACAATGAACTTCAGCTCGGCGGCGGCCTTGCCGGCGCCATCCGCCGCAAGGGCGGTCCCCGCATTCAGGCGGACTGCGACAAAATCGGCGCGATTCCCGTCGGAGGCGCGGCGATCACCTCGGGCGGAAATCTGAAAGCCCGGCACATCATTCACGCAGCCACCATGCAGCTTGGCGGAGGGACCTCCGCGCAGTCACTCCGCAGCTCGACGGCGCATGCCCTCCGGCTCGCCGCGCAAAAAGGTCTCAGGTCGATCGCCTTTCCCGCGGTCGGCACCGGGATCGGCGGATTTCCGTTGCGCGAGTGCGCCGAAATCATGTTGCGCGAGACAGCCAGACACTTCGAGAATCCGACACCCATCGAGCGCGTTTGCTTTGTGCTGTTTGACCAGGAGGCGCTCGCTGCCTTTGAGGGGGCCTTTCGCGATCTTCAGGAAAAACCGGCGGGTGCGAACTAGCTAATTGTTGTCGGTGCGTTTCTTCAGGGTGGGTGTCTTATCCGATGCGGGATCGGCCGTTGCTGCGGCGGGAACCTGAGCAGGGTTGCCACTCGCTGTTGCGGTAGCCGGAGGCGCCGAGTTGTCCGGGTTGTAGGGCGCCCGCATATACCGGGCTGCTTCGGACTGCGCGCCAGCGGTATCGTCCTTGGAATGTTGCGCCAGATTGTATTCGTTGACCGCGCGCTCGCGCTGGCCGAGCACGTCGTAAATCTTGCCCATGTAAATGTGACCCCAGACTTCGGTCCACTTCGGATCCAGATCTCCGCCCAGCGCGGCGCGGAAGGCGTTGGCCGCGGCCTGATAGTTTTTCTGATAGAACATCGCCTCGCCCATGCGAAAGTGCGCAAGCGAATTGGTCGGCTGGACGTCCAAGGCGCGCTGGTACTCCTGAATAGCCTCGTAATACTTGCCGAGCGTCGCCAGCCCCTCTCCTCGAGCAATGGTTGCGTGAACACGCAGGCGCGGGCTCGACTTCAGCAGGTTGTTGTTCGGGTCAATCGAAATCCCGTTGGGTTTGGGTCGGCCAAAGGTCTCGAGCTTGAACTGCGAGGTGGTGCCTGTGACCAGGATCTTTTTAAACTCGGGATTGCCCTCGGTCTCAACTTTAACTTCGACCGGCATACGAAACGTATCGAGTTCCTGGTGCACAGTGCCGATAACCTGAAAGCCTTTCGGAGTCCGGTACACGATGTACTGGAGCGCAAATTCCGGCACGCCGGTCGAATTCAGCCACTGCGAGAAAAAAGAAACCAGATTCAGCGGCGGCTCCCCGGCCTTCGCGGCCGGAACCTTGGTGGCCGTCATTCGTTCGAAGCTTTCAATCGTGGCGGTCTTGCCTTGGTGCTGCTTGTAGAATTCACGAAGCAGCGCCGTGAAGCCGTCATCTCCCAATTGAGCGCGCAGCATGTGGAAAACCATGGCGCCTTTGTCTGCGACGATGGACAAGTACGGGTCGGAATACGCCCCGATGCGGTCGGCCTGCGAAATCGGAGTCGCGTCCTCGAACATCAGAGCGCCCACCGCAAAATCCTCGAGTGCCTTGTTGAGCGCGGCGACACCGCCGGACTGTTCCGCGTACATGGCTTCGGCGTAACGCGCCAGCCCGTCGGTGATCCAGACGTCCGCGCCGGTCGCGGGCAGGACCCGATCGCCCCACCACTGGCCTGCGGCAAGCTGGGAGAGCAGCCGATCGTTGGCTTTAGGCGTCCATTGGCGCGCGCTAATCAGAAGCAGACCCGGAGCAGAGTAGCCGGCGAGCGATCCGTCCGGCAACTCCGCCACGGTCAGACTGGGCGGTGCAGCCTGCTGTCCGGCGAGCGGGCCAAACGTGTCCGTAAAGTAGCTCATGATCTGTGCGAGCGACCCTGCATAGGACGCGACGCTGGAGGCCTGCGCCGGTGGCGTGAAGAACGAGAACTGATAACCTTCGGTCGGGGCCGGGGAAAGCTGCAAACTGCCCGCTACGAAAGATCCGACCGGGCCCGGTTGGTCGCAGTGGAAAACGTAGGATGCCTGGTTCGGGGCTCCTGCGCCGATTCCAGGCTGCATGGTCGGCGGATCGGCCTTGCCCGTTCCGGCAACGGCCATCGCCGCTGGCACGATCAGATTGAATTTGCCGGTATAGCGGTTCGACGGGTAATTGGTCAACGGAAACCACCGGGCGGGCAGCAGCAGGTATGCGGCGGTTTTTTCGACCGAAGCGAAGCGAATTCCTCTCGTGGGGCTGTCTTCTTCGCTTGAGACCGGACCAGAATATTCGAATGTCAGGGCAATCTGTTTGCCCGGTGTTGCCGTGCTTGGCAGCGCCACGGTGAGAAGCAGTGGGGAATTATTGTCGCGTGCAAACGTTACGGGCTGCCCGCCCATCTTCACCGAGGTCACGTGCAAATCCGGATGCAGCTCGACCAGCACGGTTTTTGCGACCTGGTCGGCCACAAAATCCACCTTGGCCTGTCCTTGGATCGTCTGATCCTCCGGATGGAGAATCACTTCGACATCGTAATTCGTTGCGCGGAAAGGGAAGGTATGTGGCGCCTGCCCCAGCGCGCACGCTGCTGCCAGAAGCGACAGGACCAGAACCGCAGGCAATCGACAGATCTTGAGCAAAAGAGGAACCTCTCCCGAACAGGACGAGTACCTTTCGCTTAGCTAAGATACCAGATATTCGCGCACAGTTGCCCGTGCCTCCCAGCCTATAGCATGCTGGCAAAGACGTCGGCGGCCCGCTCGATTGCGCCGCCAGCCCCCAGGCTCCTCCGCACCCCGGCCAGCGCCAGCTTCATTTCTTCACGAGCGGCTGGATATTCCAGCAGCCGACCGACTTCAGCCGCAACAGCGCCGGCGGTGAAATCGTTCTGAATAAGCTCAGGAACAACACGGCGGCCGGCAACCAGGTTTACCATGCTGAAAAAAGGCGTGTGCACCATGCGGCGGAGGATAAAGGCAGTCAGCGGGGCCACACGGTAGACCACGACCATGGGAGTCCCCAACAGCGCCGCCTCGACCGTAGCCGTGCCACTGGCGACGATCGCGCAATCGGCCGCCGCAAGCGTGTTATAGGTCTCGCCCTCGATTCTCTTTACTGTGAAATCGGAGACTGCTGCCGCAATTGACGGGTCAAGGCCGAGCCCAGGCGCTGCTGCATGCACGAATTGGGGCTGGGAGCCCTTTCCTGTTTTGACAGACAGGAGTTTGCACGCCGCAAGGATGGCTGGAAAGTTCCGGCGCACTTCGCCTGCGCGGCTGCCTGGCAGCAGCGCGACAATGGGCCGATCGGCGGCTAAACCGTGACGTTCCAAGAATTTCAGGCGGGTCATCGAGGGTTTGACAACATCGGCCAGGGGATGCCCCACAAAATCCACGGGGACTCCCGCGTCGCGGTAAATCTTTTCTTCGAAGGGAAAGATAACGACCATACGATCGACACGCCGTTTCACGACCCGAACACGGCCCGAGCGCCAGGCCCAGACTTGCGGTCCAATGAAATAGCCGACCCGAATTCCGTGTTTTTTCAGGCGACGGGCGACACCCAAGTGGGTTCCCGGAGAATCAACCAGAATTGCAAGCGATGCCTTCCTGCGAACGGCTTCGCGCGCGAGCCTGCGCTGCACGCGCACCACAGATGGAATTTTATGCAAGACTTCCGCGATGCCGACAACGGCGACTTCGTGATAGTCGGCAAGCAGCTCGACTCCTGCCTCAGCCATCCGCGGACCGCCCATTCCAAAGAAGCTCGCTCCGGTGCGATCCCGCAAGGCGATGGCGAGGCGGGCGGCGTACATGTCGCTTGAAGCTTCACCGGCTGAGATCAGGATCTGAGGTGGCGTCATGCGAGCGACACCGCGTCAGTCGTCGGCTGACAGTGGCTGGGGCGGCTGCCGGAAACCCGACACCGCGGCGTCCGATACGGGTTCCCCCAGCTCCTGTTCTTTGTATTGGAGCTGGTATAGGCGATAGTAGATCCCGCGAACTGCGAGCAATTCCTGGTGGGATCCCTGCTCGCGCAGGCGGCCCTTGTGGAATACAAGGATGCGATGAGCGTGCTGGATTGTGCTCAGCCGGTGTGCGATGACCACCGAAGTTCGTCCGGTGAGCAGTCGGTCCAGAGCTTCGCGGATCAGCAGTTCGGTCTTGGTGTCTACGCTCGAGGTGGCCTCATCGAGAATCAAAAACTTCGGGTCGTGCGCCAGGGCGCGTGCGAAACTCACGAGCTGGCGCTGGCCGACTGACAGCGTGCCGCCTCGTTCTGTGACTGGGGTTTCCACCCCCAGTGCCAGTGACTCGACGAAGGGACCGAGTCCGACCTCCTTTAGCGCCCGCTCGGTGCCCGCGCGGTCGATTGTCGGGGTTCCGAGCTTGACGTTGGATTCAAGAGTCCCGGTGAACAGAAACGGATCCTGAAGCACGATTCCGAACATGCGGCGAAGGTCCTGCAGATCCAATTCGCGAATATCCACGCCGTCCAGCAGAACACTGCCGCGCTGGATGTCGTAAAAGCGCAACAGAAGCTGAATGATGGTCGTCTTGCCCGCGCCCGTGTGTCCGACGATTGCTAACGTCTGGCCGGGTTCGACACGGAAGGAAACGTCCCGCAAGACCCAGTCTTCGTCTTTCGGATTTGCGCCGCCGGAATAGGCGAACCAGACGTTGCGGAACTCGATTTCCCCGCGGGGTTCGGCGAGCCTGTGCGTATGCTCGGCGGATGTAATGGTCACGGGTTCATCGAGCAGCGAAAAGATGCGCTCGGAGGCGGCCATGGCGGCCTGCAAGATATTGAATTTGTCGCTCAAGTCCTGAATCGGTCGGAAGAATCGCTGCGCATACTGAATAAAAGAGATCAGCATGCCAATGGTAAACGTGGAAGTGGCAATTACGCGTGCACCGCCGGTCCAATACAGGAGCGCGACGCCGGACATGCTCAGGAATTCGACCGCAGGAAAGAAGTATGAGAACGCGTCGATCGCGTCCTTGTAGGCCTCCATATGGATGCGGTTGAGCTCGGCAAACTGCGCCCGTGATTTGCGTTCGCGATTAAACAACTGCACTACGGACATGCCGCTGATGTGCTCCTGCAGGAAACCGTTGATCCGCGCGATCGCGGTGCGAATACGGCGGTTCGCATCGCGAACGTGATTGCGGAAAAAATAGGTGACCAGGATCATGAACGGCAGCGGCGAAAGGGTCACGAGCCCCAGGAACGGCCGCCATCGGATCAGGAAGATGGCCAAGCCGAAAATAAAGACGAAATCGTTGAGCATCGCCGCCACGCCCGTGGCGAAAAGATCGTTCAGAGCGTCGACGTCAGTCGTGGAACGGGTTACCAGGCGGCCAACCGGCGTGCGATCGAAAAAGCTCATGGGCAGCCGCTGGAGATGCTCGAAGATTTCCTTGCGGAGGTCGTACATCGTCTGCTGGCCGACCCATTGCATAATGCGCACTTGAACATACTGCAACGCGAAGCTCGCCAGGATCGAGCCAAGGTAGGCCAGCGCAATGATCGTCAGGCCGTAGATCGCTGCATGTCGCTCAATTTCGCCGTGCATGCCGGGAACGACGAAGCGGTCGACGCCGCGACCGAAAAGAAATGGCCCCAGGATGTCCATAGCCGCGACGGCCAGGCTCATCACCACGGCGACAAACACCAGCCAGGCATAGGGCCTCAGGTATTTGGTCAGCCGGTGGGTCAGCCGGGTGTCGTAGAGCTTTCCGAGTTTCTCTTCTTCGCGAAAATCGCTCATTCTCGTGCCAGCTCTTCCTCGAGCAACTGCTTTTGATGAAGGTCGGCGTAGTAACCGCCCAGCGCGAGAAGTTCTTCGTGCGTTCCGCGCTCGGTGATGCGGCCTCCGCGCAGAACGATGATTTGATCCGCGTCCTTGACGGTCGACACGCGATGGGCCACCAGGATCGTGGTGCGCCCGCGAATTACGGTACGCAGGCCGCGCAGAATTCGCTCCTCGGTTTCCGTGTCAACGCTTGAAAGGGAATCATCCAGGATCAGAACGCGGGGATTGCGGGCGATCGCGCGCGCAATCGAGGTGCGCTGCTTCTGTCCGCCCGATAGAGTGATGCCGCGTTCCCCGACCATCGTGGCGTAGCGTTGAGGGAAGCCGCTAATGTCGCCGGAAATGCAGGCGACATCCGCGGCGGCGGAAATGACATCTTCGGTCGATTCCTCCAGACCGAAGGCGATATTTTCCCCCAGTGTTTCGCTAAACAGGAACGTATCCTGGGGCACGTAGCCGATCGCCCGGCGAACGTCATCAATGGGGTAATCGCGAATCGAGCGCCCGTCGATCAACAGAGTTCCACTCGGTGCGTCCCAGAGGCGGGCGATCAGGGTGACCAGAGTGGATTTCCCGCTACCTGTAGGCCCGATAATCGCAACCGTGGTGCCCGCGGGAATGTGCAGGTTGATGTCGTCGAGCACGACCGGTCCCGGGAGCCCCCCGGGGCCGGTTGGATAGGCGAACGTCAGGTGCCGAAACTCGATATCGCCACGGATGGAAGGCTCTGGCTTTGGCGGGCCGCCGTTGTCTTCGGCTGCATTTGCCACGCCAGGTGCTTCGACCAGATTCGGCTCGGCCTTCATGATATGGCCCAGCCGGCCCATGGAAGCCGCGCCTCGCTGAAAGATGTTCGTCACCCAGCCGAGCGCGATAATCGGAAACACGAGAATCATCAGGAACGTAAAGAAGGACCAGAGCGTCCCAAGCGAGACGTTCTGGTCGATCACCAGTACGCCGCCCTTGCCCAGCAAAATAACGAAGCTGATCCCGATCAGCGCCGTCAGAGCCGGGAAGAACAGGCTCCAGGAGCTGATCAGCTGGATGTTGCGATCGACGTAATCGCGATTGGCCTGGTCAAAGAGCGCGATTTCAGATTTTTCCTGGGCATAGGCGCGAATCACGCGCACGCCGGTCAAGTTCTCCTGAGCGCGGGTAGAAAGCAGGCCCAGTGCCGCCTGAATCCGTTCGGAAAGGCGGTGGATGATCCGTCCGAAATAATAGACCGCGAAGACCACAAACGGCACGGGCAACAAGACCCAGGCTGTCAGCCCCGGCGACAGTTTCAACATGAAAAACAGCGATACAACAGAGGTCGCAACCGTCGTCGCGGTGTACATGATCCCTGGCCCGAGAACCATGCGGACTGCGTTGAGGTCATTCGTCGCGCGGGACATCAAATCGCCCGTGCGATTTCGGACATAAAACTCGGGATCCATTCGAACCAGCTTGTGCAGCAGATCATTCCGCAGGTCGAATTCGATTTCGCGCGAGACGCCGATCAGGATCCACCGCGTCCAGAAGGAAAACGTGCCCTTTACGAGCATCGCCGCGACGATGGCGAGGCAATAGATCGCAAGAGCGTGAGTGCTGAGCGGCGCGTAATATTTTAGCAGCGGCCACAGGATACGCCGCGCCGATCCGCTTAGTGTGCTGAGCGGACGCGGAAGTCCGCTGAGCGAGTCGGTGATAATGCCTTGGAGCAATTGCGGCAGCGCGCCGACGATTCCCATCAGCATGTCGAGAATCAGGCCGAGCGCCACCATGCCCTTGTAGCGCGCGACGTAGGGGAGCAGCGGCTTCAGGTTTTGCCATCCCGTGGCGGGCTTGGCAGCGGGCCGAGCGGCGGAGGCGGGAACGGGCTGTGCGATGGCGCTCATCGGCGAGTATTGGACGCAGCGGGACCGCGATTGGCTTTTCTTGCGACCGCACGTCGACAGTTAGCCTGCATTCCCTGTGGCACCCTCTGGCCCGCTCGAATTCAGATTGTATAATCTAGATTCTAGCGTTTTGATTCCCTTCGCGGAAGAGTTGTTCTGAATCTGTTCCCGGTCAGCGAGCGGCCACAATCTCATCGAGCCTGGCTTCGAAATTCTCCTCGCCCTCCGACCACAGCCGCAGCTTTTCCACGGGCAATGCATTTTCGATTCGGCGTACCCAATCAAGAAGCTTTCGGATATTTTCACGCGTCTTTTGCTGATATCTTTCAAGGTTTTCCGGCCACGCCATCGCTTCCAGAAAACGCACCTCCTCCGGGCCCTGGGGAGGCGTCCTCGGGCCGGGCCGGATGCCCAGCAAGCCGGCGTGGCCTGTGTAGAGATGCTCGAAGCCGAGATTCACTTCGAAGTGGCCACTTTCGCGCCAAAAGCCGCCGTCGTAGTCTTCGCCCCGACACAGGATTTCAAGCCTCCGCGGCTCGACCTTCGATTTCCCGGTGAGCGCGTCAAAAACCGCAAGATCCCAGTCGCAGCCGACTTCGTAGGAACAATCACTGTGAACCTGATCCCGTGCGATTTCGAGGATTCCCGCTGAATCAAGCGGTACGGCGCGCAAGTCCTGCTCGAGAATCGGAGACTCGGTCGCGTCCACTGCGCGGATAGCGAGGTAGGTGAATCCCGGCCGGGTCGCAGGGAAGGGAACCGTCTCAAGAAACGCGCCCAAACGCTCCAGAATCGACTCTTCCGGGAAATCTTTGCACCAGACGCTCAGATAGGAATGATTCGCCATACCGGACATTATACCGGGGTGGCGGCCGAAATTCGAAACCGGGACGAGATCCGGCTTCTGCCAGATTCTTCCCGCGAATGTGGGTGCTTCGCAGTATGGCCTCTCAGTAGGACTGGGCTTATCGTTCTCGCTGAACGAACACACGCGCAACAAGAGTCCCACGGCAGATGTGGACCGGAATTGCAACGGGAGGCATGAGATGAGAGACGTTAGGTCGCCACACGCATTGGTTGGTTTCGCAGTTGGCATCGCGATTGGAGCGGCTTTGGGGGTCTTGTTCGCTCCGAAATCCGGCGAAGAGGTTCGTGAGTATCTCTCCTCGGGCGCACGAGACGCTTTCGACGATGTTGTCGCTACGAGCAGAAAGTACAAGACGCGCGCCACGGAAACTGTGAATGAGGCAGCCGAGCGCATGATGGACGCAACCAATGCAGCGAAGCAGGCTTACAGCACCGCGAAAAGCACCTAAGACGGCAGGCAGGCGATAGGACGCTCGAAATCAGACTCGCAGACGATTCAAGGGAGGATAGAATGAAATCGCAATCGCGCAGGCGGGCCGGCAGGACGGAAAGTGACACCCTGGTAACCGTCGCTCGCACGATCGGTTCGGCGTTGGGCACGATCGCTTCCAAGATTCACAAGTCGCCAAAGAGCGCGCCGCGAAGACGGAAGTCATTGAAGACCCGCGCGCCTCGGCGACTGCGATCGGTGTCCGTACGGAAAGCACGCTCGAAGCGCCGAACGTAAGCCACACCTGGTGCTCGATCTCGCTGCGCCTCAAGCCCGATTGAATGTCATGCATTCCGAGGGTAACCCGGGGGATGTTACTTCGCTGCGGGAGATTCGTCGTCGTCGCTGTCTTCGGCGCTAATATTCTCTGAAATTCCCATCAGCCGGTCCTTGAGAGTGTCGCCCATTCCGGCTAGTACCCCAGCGATGCTTTCTCGCATGCGCTTTTCGGCGGCCTTCGCGAGCGTGTCGAGAACCGTTTGCGAATGTTGTCCCAGGGTGGTGGCGGAGGCAAGCAACCAGGAGTTGGAGGCATTCTCAAGACGAGTTTTGTATTGTTCGATTGACTCGTTCGTGGATCTCTTCAGCTGCTCCATCCATTCCTGGTTTTGCTTCTGACGGCTTGCTTCGAGCGCTTCGATCATGGGACCGATCTGCGACTGCAGGTGTACCTGGGCCTGATCGACGCTCTGCAACATCTTTTCCTCGATCCTCTCTTGAAATGCGGTGAGCGAGCCCTCGCGAGTGTATTCCATGTCCGAACGTGCTTTTTCAAGCGCTTGCCGCGAGGACTCTTCCAACCGGCGAAGCGATTCGCCAGACACCTGCTGGATGCGATCCGAGAAACCGGCGTGAGCCATTTCGGCGCTTTCGCCAAGCTTGGCGCGTTCACGGTCCACGATATCCTTTGCTGCCTCTTCAATTTCCGCTTGGCTGTGCTGGACGTAGGACCGGCGATAGTGGTCGAGCTCGGATGCCACCAGGCTTGAAATCTCCGCCGCGCGCCCTCGCAGGGCGGACGTCGATTGCTCGACCGCCTTCTCAAGCGCGGATTGCATCGTAGTCTGAGCTTTCTTTTGATACCAGTCCGCCGCCTTGGAAAGCGCTTCGTACGTTTCGTGCTGTGCGCCCACGCTTTTCTGCTCGAACTCTTCTTCGACTTTGGAAAGAGTGGCGCGAACAGACCGTTCGAGCTCTTCCGGGATTTTTGCGGACTCTTGGCGGAGACGTCCAAGCGATTCCTCTACGGCCTGTTGGGTCTCCCGCTGAACCTGCTCCCGTGCGGTCGACTGAATCTGAGAAGCCTGCTCGGCGGCCTTGCGTGCGTGCTCGCGGACCATCGCCTCGATTTCTGCCGCTTGCTCCGATGCATGCTGGACTTGTTCGCGAATAGAGGTCTGGAGCCGCGCAGCCTGCTCGCCTGCCTCTGTGAGTCCGGAGGCGGCCTTCTGGGCTTCTGCGATCTTTGGTGTCAGGGTCTGGTCGAGCTCGTTTGAAAGTCGCTCATGGATCTGCTGTGCGGAAGCCCTGAGCAACGGTTCAATCTGTTGCGCCCGTTCGGCGATGGCCTGATCGGCGCGACGCACGGCTTCCTTATGTTGCGCTGCGGCGATGTCGTCCAGATTGCGACGTGTCTCGTCAAGCGTGGCCCGCGCCGCCTGTTCGAGCTGCGCCTTTGCCGTTTCCGTGCGTGCGCGTTCCTGTTCTAGGCCCGAGCCCAAGGACTGAATGGTCGCCTGTGCACTGGCTACCGCTTCATCGAGTGACGCGCGAACTCCCGATTGACGCTCGGCGAGATCCCTGTCGGCCTGGGCCAACGCGGCTTGCGATATTTCGCCGAGCCTCTGGCCTAGCTCTGCCTTTGCCGTTTCCGTGCGCGCGCGTTCCTGTTCCAGGCCCGAGCCCAACGATTGAATGGTCGCCTGCGCACTGGCCACCGCTTCATCGAGCGACGTTCGGACTCCCGATTGACGCTCGGCGAGATCCCTGTCGGCCTGTGCCAGCGCGGCTTGCGATGCTTCGCCGAGCTTCTGGCCCAGGTTTTGGGAAGCCCCATTGACGGCGGCTTCAAACTCTTCTTTCCATCGAAGTTTGGCGGCTGCGGCCTCAGCTTGCACATCGTCGATTGTCCGTGCGCGAACGCTATGCGCCGCTTCCTCGAGGCCCTTTTTCCACTGATCAAGGTGCTGCTGCGCAGCTTCAGGCGACGAAAGAATCCCGAGGGAAGGCGTGGATGCCTCGCGCTGTGAAATCACGCGCTCGACCGCGTCCTCGACGGCGCTTTTCAGGTTGTGTGCGGCTGCGTTCTCTGCAGCCTGTTTGGCTGCCTGGTCGGCCACGCTGCTTACTGCTTGCTCGACCGCCTGGCGAACCTTCAGGTCTAGATTCTCGGCGTTCGTATCGCTCGCTCTGCGGGCTTCGTCCACGATGGCTGCCGTGCGATCGGCTGCCTGCTGAACAACTTTCTTCACCGCCGATTCCGAGACGCGCTCCATCGAAACCTTGATGGCACGCTCGACAGCTTCGTGGAGCTGGACGTCAAGCTGTTGCCGCACAATCGTCATCTCGTCGTTGATGGCAGACTGAGCACCCCTCTTCAGTGTCTTGTCGAGCGTCTCTTTGGCGTCCTCGACCATCTTGGCCATCTGTCGAGCGCTCGCAAGTTGCGCCTCCGGCGATGGCGCGGGCGACGAGGAAGGCGCCTGCGACGGTACGGGGATTACATGCATTCTGCTTTCGGCCGAGGGGATCGTATCCGGCTGGACCGGGCTGGCTGCCTGCGCGGCTGGGGGTGCAATCGTTTCCGGAAGTCTGGTCGCCGGTGGCGCGGACGGCTTTGGCTCCGGGGCGACGGCAAATTCAGCGGGAGACGCAGCGGCCGGCGCTTCTTCGCCCGGAAGCGGAAACCAATCTTCCGGTGGGAAGGCAATTCCCCAGATGTTCCCCGCCACCTCGAACTCCAGGCCGATTTGAAACAGCTCTCGGACAGCTCTCGGACGCTGAACCCATACCACCCGCCCCAGGACCGAACGTGCGGGAAGGGAAGGGTTGGGGTGGGGAATCTCGAGCTTGATTGTCGAATTCTTCGGGACGTAATGTTTCGACTGGTACTTGCACCCGTGACAGTTGACCATCACGGTCGTTGTGCGTTCCTTGAAGGGCTGACCGAGCGCGTCCACACCCGCCACGGTAATCGGCACGGCCTGCACAATGCGCGTGCTGCGGCGCTTCTGCGGGCTGACGTCATCCAATGGCAGCGACTCGACCACTTTGATCCTCCGGAGGGTAGGAACTAAGGGTAGCACCTAGGCTAAGGCTCGGCGCCGCGGGCTGCCGAGGTGGTGCGAAAGGGTAACTTTAGATTCGTAGTGATTCGGCGTTCCAGTCGCTAATGGGACGGGGTGGAGCTCCGCGACGAACCCCGCAGAGCGTCCTTGATTTCCTTGGCGATCCAGATCGGCCCGACCAGGAAATAGATCAGGCCTTGAAAAAAAGCAGGCTTGTTGCCTTCGATCCGGTGCCCGGCAAGCAGCAGGATCCAGCCCGCAATGAAGAGCCCTAGGCCGGTCCGCCAGAATGTCAACAGCGCCAGCACAATTCCGGCGATGATGAGCGGAATTCCGATGCCGTGCAGGATCTTATTCCAGGTGTTCGTGTGTTCGTGGTCGTACTGCGCCATGTAGCGGTCAAATGAGGGCATTTCGATCCTCCGCCAGTCAATGGCCCTGATATACGTCTGTCGAGTCGGCGAAGCAAGCACCCCTGGAAAGGCTAGACGTCCCGGCGGCCTTCCATGGCTTTCATCATCGTGACTTCGTCGGCATACTCGAGATCGGAACCAACGGGGATGCCCATGGCGATGCGCGTGACACGTACGCCCAGTGGCTTGATTAATTTTGAGAGATACACCGACGTCGCTTCGCCTTCCGCAGTTGGATTCGTGGCCACGATGATTTCCTCGACCGTACCGCCTTTAAGCCGCTCGATGAGGCTCTTAATCTTCAGCTGGTCCGGTCCGACGCCCTGCAGAGGCGAAAGCGCGCCGCCGAGCACGTGATACAGCCCGTTGAACTGTCGGGTTTTCTCGACGGCCTGTATATTGGTGGCCTCTTCGACCACACAGATCACGTTCTTGTTGCGCGTCGAGCTGCTGCAAAAAAGACAGGGATTGCTATCGGTGAGGTTATTGCAGATCGAACACTCACGGATTTTTTCCTTGGCTTCGCGGATTGCGTCGGAAAGCGCGAGCGCTTGTCCCGCGTCCACGCGCAACAGGTAGAAGGCGAGGCGCTGCGCTGTTTTCTGCCCGATTCCGGGCAGGCGCTTCAGCTCGTCGATCAATCGTGTTACGGAAGGAGCAAAATCAGGCATGCGGGAGACATTATCGCAGAGTCGCGTCTGCTTTCGCCAGAACGGAAAACGACTGGCTCGGCGTACCAGATTCGGATCATTGATTGCGCGCACGACTCTGCGGGAGTTACAATCGTGCGCTTTGTGGTGGGAATCTGGGGAACCGACTCTGGAATGCTTCCAGCAGCGGATAAGGGAGGAAAGACGGAATGCAAACGAGAATCATGCGACCGCTCACAATCATGTCACTTTTGCTGGTAGCCGGCGCAGCTCCGGCTCTGGCGCAACAGGGCCCTCCGCCGGGTGGCGGCGGTGGCGGACGTCCGGCGATGGGACCGCCGCTGCAACTTTCAAGCACGGCGCTCACCGACGGCGGGACGATTCCGGACAAATATACGTGCTCGCCAGATGGAAAAACGATGACGCAGCCGGCGAATATGACCTCGCCGCCGCTTGCCTGGGCAAACCCGCCGGCCGGGACGCAAAGCTTTGTCCTGCTCCTGCATGATCCCGACGCACACGCTCGCAAGTCGTTCGACGACATCACGCACTGGATGATCTTTAATATCCCGGGCGATGCTACGTCGCTGCCAGAGGGAGTGAAGGCGGATTCGACGGTCGGTGTTCAGGCCGCGAATATCACGGGCCAGCCGGTGTTCTTCGGACCCTGCGCGCCTCCGGGACCGGTGCACCACTACACGTTTGAGCTCTTCGCTCTGGATACGAAACTCGATCTTCAAAAGGGCGCGAGCCGCGACGACGTACAGAAGGCGATGGAAGGCCACGTTCTGACCGGGACCGTACTAATCGGGTTGTTCCACCATCAGCCCGGTTTCCAGATGGGACCACCGCCGCGGTAACCGTTGTCGAAAACGGATCCGACAGAGGCGCAGCGAAACCTGCGCCTCTTTTTTTGTCTGATTCCTTACTGAGACGACCGCAAGAGGAAGAAATCGATACGACAGATGCGGCTCGTGGTGCTGCGGAGAGATTCCGTTGGCTAGAACAGTCCCGGGATTTTCAGGCCCATGATTCCGGGCACGGCGCCGGTTAAATCCTTCATTTGTTTGGACAACTCTTCATCGACCCGCCGCGTGGCTTCATTCACCGCGGAGAGAACCAGCTCTTGCAACATCTCCTGATCTTTGGCCTTGAAGATTTCCGGCTCGATGCGCACTTCGGTTAGCTGCTTTTGTCCGTTCATCTTCACCGACACCATGCCGCCCCCGGCGGACGCTTCGACGCTGAGTCCGTCGATACGCTTCTCAAGCGTCTCTTGCACCTGCCGGAACTGCGAGAGCATCTGTTGCAGTGCTTTTACTTCCATGGGTTATTCCTCGCCCGGGCGTTTGACTCTTGAAATCTGGCCGCCGAATTTTTCCAGCATCGCCCTAACGATCGGATCTTCTTCAAACCGGGCGCGCAATTCCGAAGTGCGTCCCATTCCCGCTCGCCCGGAATCCAGTTTAACACAGACGCGCAAAGGCTGGCCCACGACTTCCTGCACAGCTGTGCGCAATCTCTCCATCGCTTCGCGCGGCAGCATTTCCGTCAGAGTGCGATTCTCAGACGAAAAGAAAAGCCGAAACTCGCTGGCCTCTATCTCGCAGCGAGTGGCATGTTCCAGGAAAGACGACAACAATCGAGAGCTCTGAAGCATTGCTTTCACCGCATCCAGCTGTGCCGAAGCCAATCCGCCGGCGGCGTCCTCCGCCGTGCGAGCGACGATGCGAGGTGCCGACGCCGGAACCGGAACATTTGATGCGGGGCGCCCCGGTGCCGGTGCGATCGAAAGCTTTGATTCCGGTGCCGGAGCCATCCTCGCAGCGGCGCCTCCTGAAGAGGAAACCGAAACCGCTTGTGCCGAAGCGGCCGTTCGGGGAGGCGCACCCGACGTTGATTGGGCCGGTTTCGGTGGGACGCGATCCGCTCGCAGATCTCCAAGAATCTCCTCGAGCGGCGCGAGCCGTCGCGCGTTAACCAGTCGCAGCAGGCCCAACTCGAGATGCAAGCGCGGGTCCGGCTTGCGGCGCAGGTCGTCATCGGTTTCGAGCAGAATGTTGAAGAAGCGCGTCAAATCCTCTTCGCTGAACTTTGCGGCATGTTCAGCCAAGCGCGGGCGCTCGTCCTTCGGCGCTGCGACAAGCTCGGACTCGGCGCCACACACCCGGGCCACGAGCAGATTTCGGAAGTGCCGAATGGCCTCGCGGCAGAAATGCTGCAAATTTTGGCCGTCGCCGATGAGCCGGTGGACAAGGCCCAGCGCGCGTTCGGAGGATTGTTCTGCAATTGCCTCCACGAGATCGTCCAGTACACTTTCGGCGACAACGCCCAGCAGTTCGCGCACCTGCGCGTCGGAAATATCGTCGCCGGCATAGGCCATGGCCTGTTCCAACAGGGAGAGTCCGTCGCGCAAACTGCCTTCGGCGGCGCGCGCAAGCACAGCCACGGCAGCGGATTCGATCTTGAGGTTCTCTGACTGCACGATCCGCTCGATTTGACCGGAGATTTCCTGAAAAGTCAGCGAGCGAAACTGAAAGAGCTGCGCGCGCGATTTGATCGTCTCGACCAGATCCTCTGCGCGAGTAGTCGCCAGAATAAACACGACTCGCTCGGGAGGTTCCTCAAGGGTCTTAAGCAAGGCGTTCGACGCTTCATCGGTAAGTTGATGCGCTTCGTCGAGAATCACCACCTTGTAGCGGCTCGAGGCGGGAGCGTAGCGCACCATTTCACGCAGCTCGCGGATCTGATCAATGCCGCGGTTCGACGCCGCATCAATCTCGAGAACGTCAAGCGACGTCCCGGCGGAGATCTCGCGGCAGGAGTCGCACGTGCCGTCGGGCTGCGCCGTTGGTCCGTTCACGCAGTTCAGAGCTTTGGCCAGGATTCGCGCGGCCGTGGTTTTGCCTACGCCGCGCACGCCTGAGAAAATGTAGGCGTGTGCGACGCGATTCGATTCGATCGCATTCGCAAGCGTCCGCGTGACATGCTGTTGCCCGACAATTTCAGAGAACGTTTGCGGGCGATATTTTCGCGCGATGACTTTGTAGCTCATTTGGTCCTGTCTTCGGCCACCCGGTTGCCTCCGGCCGGCAGCGATAAGAGGAACTTCGGGTGATCCGCGGCACACGAAGCTGACCCGCTACCGT
>Ga0209624_10000982_pt1 | contig 23863 bp, 20 predicted proteins | sample JacPinW_OM2H0_O1_FD_188565 | JGI IMG/M metagenome (GOLD analysis project Ga0209624, IMG submission 188565) | Forest soil microbial communities from Algoma, Ontario, Canada - Jack Pine, Ontario site 1_JW_OM2H0_O1 (SPAdes) (version 2) | ecosystem: Environmental > Terrestrial > Soil > Boreal...
GCAGGCTGGGCGTTGAATTGCGAGGATGGCGTCGTTTTCGCGGACGCTGGGCTTCGCGCCGAACTGAAAGCCCGCCATCCGACCGTGGCGGAACGGATCGAAGCCCGCCGAAGATTCGTTCACGACGAACTCGGAGTTTCGATCAAGGATTCGATCTTGCCGCTCTCATCGACCCCCTTATGCCTTCCGCCTTTCTGGCTCGCGTCCGGACGATTGCTGGCTCGGGCTTAAGAGGGCGGATACGCTCGCAGAAGATCGCTAATCTGACGTCAGCGGCTACAAGACGGCGGTGGCCCGAGCGGCTCGCGGCGGCGGGATTTGCGAACGCCAGTCGGAGACATGATGACCCAGTCTAACCTTGACCAGAACCCGCTTCTCCAATCCTGGACCGGGCCATTCGAGGCGCCGCCGTTCGACCGCATCGAGCCCGGGCATTTTCGGCCCGCTTTCGACGTCGCGTTGAAAAACCATCGCGCCGAGATCGACGCGATCGCAGCAAACCCGGAGTCGCCGACTTTCGCCAATACGATTGAAGCGATGGAACTGAGCGGACGCAGCCTCGATCGCGTGGCGAAAGTGTTCTTCAATCTCGCGGGCGCGGCGACCAATGACCAACTCCAGGCGATCGAGCGGGAGATCGCGCCTGTGCTCGCGCGCCATCGAAGCCAAATCTCTTTGAACGAGGCGTTGTTCAAGCGCATCGACGCGCTCAAAGCCGAGGAGGATAAGCTGGCGCTTTCCACCGAGCAGGCGCGCGTCCTCGAGCGCTATCATCTCGATTTCACCCGCGCCGGCGCCGGCGCGTCGCGAGAGGCCAAGGCGCGGCTGGCCGCCACCGCCGAGCGGCTGGCGACGCTTGCTGCGCAATTCGGCCAGAATGTGCTGGCGGACGAAAAGGGCTGGCTCATGCTCTTGGACGAGGAGGATCTCGTTGGTCTGCCGGACTTTTATGTCGCAAGCGCAGCGCGCATCGCCGCCGAGCGCGGCCATCCCGAACATTTCGCGGTGACACTCGGTCGCTCCAGCATCGAGCCGTTCCTGCAGTTCTCGGCGAGGCGCGATCTCCGCGAGAACGCCTTTCGCGCCTGGTCCGCCCGCGGTGAGGGCGGCGGCGCGACCGACAATCGCGCGATCGCCGCCGAAATGGTGAGCCTGAGAGCAGAGCGGGCGCGCCTGCTTGGATACGAGTCCTTCGCCCACTATCGCCTCGCAGACACGATGGCGAAGACGCCGCAGGCCGCGCTCGATCTGCTCGAGTCGGTTTGGGGGTCGGGCGTGGCAAGCGCGCGGAAAGATGAAGAGGCGCTGCAAGCGATCGCGACCAGCGAGGGCGGCAATTTCAAGATCGCGCCCTGGGATTGGCGCTATCTCGCGGAGAAGCGGCGCAAGGCGGAGTTCGATCTCGATGAGGCCGAACTCAAGCCCTATCTGCAGCTCGACCGCATGATCGAGGCGGCATTTTATGCCGCCGGCCGCCTCTTCGGCCTCGGTCTCGTCGAGCGTTTCGACCTCAAGCTCTACGATCCCGACGTTCGGGCCTGGACCGTGACCGGCCGCGGCGGCGCGCCTGTCGCGCTGTTCATCGGCGACTATTTCGCACGCCCGTCAAAGCGAAGCGGGGCGTGGATGAGCAATTTCCGCGGCCAAGAGAAGCTCGACCGGCGGCAGCTGCCAATCGTCGTCAATGTGATGAATTTCGCCAAGGGCGGCGAGGGCGAAGCGAGTCTGTTGAGCGTCGACGATGCGCGGACGCTGTTCCACGAATTCGGCCACGCTCTGCACGGGATGCTTTCCGACGTCACCTATCCCATGGTTTCCGGCACTCATGTCGCAGGTGATTTCGTGGAGTTTCCCTCGCAGCTCTACGAGCATTGGATGATTCAGCCGGAAATGCTGCGGCGCTTCGCGCTGCATTACAAGACAGGCGAGCCCATGCCTGAGCCTCTGCTAAGCAAGCTTCTTAGGGCGCGCCAGTTCAATCAGGGCTGGGCCACGGTCGAGTACACTGCGTCGGCGCTGGTCGATCTGAAACTCCATCTCGATCCATCGCCAGCGAACGTGGATGTGGTTGCGTTCGAAAGGCGGGAGCTCGAGCGGATCGGCATGCCCGAGGGCATCGCCATGCGTCACCGCACGCCGCATTTCCAGCACATTTTCTCAGGCGGTTATTCGGCCGCCTATTACAGCTATCTGTGGTCGGAAATTCTCGACGCCGACGGCTTCGAGGCGTTCGAAGAGAGCGGCGACATCTTCGATCCAGAGCTGGCTTGGAAGCTGCACGATTTCGTCTACGCGGCCGGCGCAACCCGCGACTATGAGGCGGCCTATCAAGGCTTCCGCGGCCGCGCTCCATCGCCCGGGGCGCTGTTCCGCAAGCGCGGCCTTGAGGTCAGCGAGCGCTGAAACGCATCGGCTGTTCAGCGCTCCGGTGCATTTCCACCAACCCGTGTCCTCGTGGAAGCGCAGCGTTTGCGCTTCAGATACGAGCCGCCGCCGACAAGAAGCATCGTAAGGCGGCGACTTGTTGGGCCGTCCGATCCACATCAGGTGAGATTCCTGTGGATGGCTTGGGTTGAAGGGGCTGGCGTTCCGCCTCAGCGCCGTCTAACGGCTCAGGAACCTTCGAGGCGCGACCGCGCTTGGTTAGGGAGGGAAAGAAATGAAATTGATGATATCGGTTTGTGCAATGGCGCTGTTTGGCGCCAGCGCCGCGCAAGCTCAGGTCGAGCTGTCCACCTACGCAGATGCGAAGGGCAACCTGGACGTCCAGAAGCTGACTTGCGCTCAGCTCGCCAACACCTTTCAGGAAGACGCTGACTTCATGACGGTCTGGTACAGCGGCTGGTACAACGGCCTAGCTGGCTACAGCAAGTTGAAGGTTGATCGCGCCAAGGAGCTCGAGCATCGGGTGATCGTCTATTGCAAAGCCAATCCGAAGACAAAGGTCATCACGGCGATGGACATCAACATCAAGGCGATGCGCAAGGAACAGGGCATCAAGGTCAACGACGAGAAATAACTTCCCCTTGCGCGCCGGCTGCTCTGCGGACGGCCGAAGGCGCGCCTCGTTGAACTCCCGAAATCGGAAAGAGAAAAGACAATGGTTGCCTCAAGCACATGGCTCGTAGCAAGGTTTGGTCGGGTGGATTTGCGTGTCGCGCTCATCGCGGCGGCGGGGCTGATCGCGTCTGTTTCAGCGTCTCAAGCGCAGGTCGAATTGAAGACCTACATGGACGACAAAGGCTATCTCAACGTGCGGGCGCTGACCTGCGCGCAGCTTGCCGGCACCTTTCAGGAAGACGCTGACTTCCTCGGCGCCTGGTACAGCGGCTGGTGGAACGGCCACATGAAGCGGCACTCGATCAACCCCGCTCGCGCAAAGCAGGGCATCCACGAAGTCATCGTCTATTGCAAAGCCAATCCGGACACCAAGGTCGTCGACGCGGTCGACGCCTATGTGAAAAAGGTGCAGGCCGGCGGTCAGTGAGCGACGATTAGCCGGCGGCGCTTAGGAACCAGCGCGCGGTCGGCTCTCGTCATTGCAAGTTGGTGTGGCGGCTAAGCATCAGCCGGTGCGGATCCGGGACGGCCTGCATCAGTTCGAGCACGATCGCGTCGAGCAGAACGAGGCTCGTCTGCTCAAACAGGCTGCCGCCGAACTGCCGCGTTGCTTCGATGGGAACGTGAAGGACACTACCGGCAAGTTTCGCCAGCGCGCTGTCTGGCTCCCGAGTGACCAAGGCGATCTCGGCTCCCTCGTCTTTCGCTATGCGAGCGAAGTGGACGGTGACCGCGGTATTACCGGAGCCTGATACGAGGCAGAGCCCGTCGCCGGTCCGGATTGATGGAGCGGTCGCTTCGCCGACAAAATGCGCAGGGCGACCCATGTGCATGAACCGCATCGCGGCCATCTCTGCGACAAGGCCAGAACGGCCCTGGCCCGAGAAGAACCAGCGACGGCTCTCGTCCCGGAAGATGTCGACGAACCGCTCGAACGCGCCAGCGTTCACGCGCTCCAGCGTTTCCGCTATCTCGCGTCCGACGGCCAGCCATGCCCTGGATTGCGCAATCGATCCTTGATCCATGTAGCAACCCTTCTGGGGTCGTCCGCACTGGTTATGGCGCTCCCGATGATGACGATCTCCGGTTCGGCCTCAAGCACGGCGTCAAGGGTCTCCGGCCCTAATCCCCCGGCAAGCGCAACACGGAAACCGCGACGGCGTATATCCGAAACAGCGTCGATATGCGCGGTCGATCGGTCTCCGGCGACGCGCATGTCGGTCGGAGAATGGACGCCGACATAGGCGAAGCTCTCCGGAAAGGTCACGCCTTTGGGCAAGAGTTCGAGCTTCCCGGACTCCGTGATGGTGTCGACAACGACAAGGGCACCAAAGCGGGCCGCGACCTTTCCGACAGCGGCGTGGGTGGCAGGCGAGGTCGAGGAAAGGACCGTCATGAGGCGCGCCCCTGCCCCAAGCACCATCTCCGCTTCAAGGTCGCCGGCGTCCGCGGTCTTGGTGTCGGCGAGAATCGGAGTATCCGGACAAAGCTCACGCGCCGTGGCGATCGCGCCGATCCCGAAGCGTTTAAGGAGTGGGGTGCCAATCTCGATGATGTCGGCTATCCCTCGTACCTGCGCGATTACGCTCAGGCTTTCCGCCTTGTCGATCGCAACCTGCAGCAACAACGGGCGCTTTCTCCCCATTGCGGCTTCTGCGCCGCCGCCGTCCAGCAGACTTAGAAGCTCGGTCCCATCGTTGCAATGAGGAGTGAGACGGGCTATTCCGTCGACCCGGCCAAAGTTTCACAGAACCTCTTGAACTCGTCCGCGGACGCATAGGCCTTCTGGGTGCCGCGCCGGGTGACTGAGTCCGCGGCGTACCGCGCCGCTTTCTTCAAAGCAGCCTCTAGAGGGACGCCGTCCCCGAAGAACCGCGCAAAACTCCCCACGAAGGCGTCGCCAGCACCCGTCGTATCGACAGCCTTCACCGGAACCGGCTCGATTCTTCGCGCGTCAGTCGCTGTTGTTAAAAGAGCGCCGCGCGCGCCGAGCGTGACAATGACTGTCCCAAAGCCTTTGTCGAGCAAGCTGCGCGCGGCGGTCAGGATGCTCGATTCTGTGTCAACGGGCATCCCGGTCAGAATCGCAAGCTCGGTTTCGTTGGGAATGAAGAACGTCACGTCGCGAATCCGATTGACGTCGAGCGCCGGCGTCGCAGGAGCAGGGTTGAGAACCGTCTTCACTCCATGACGCTTGCCGAAGGCGATGGTCGCGTAGACTGTTTCGAGCGGAACCTCGAGCTGCATGAGAATCAGATCGCAAGTCTTCAAAACGTCCGCGGCGCGGTCGATGTCGGCTGGCGAAAGATCGGCGTTGGCGCCCTTCACGATGAGGATCGAGTTCTCTCCCGACGGCTCGACCATGATGGGCGCAACGCCGCTGGGCTTCCCCGCCACCCGCCGGACGTAACTCGTATCGACTCCGAGCCGCTCAAGATTGCTGATGGTGGCGTCCGCGAACATATCGTCGCCGACCGCGGTGATCATCACGACCGACGCGCCGAGCTTGGCTGCGGCCACAGCCTGATTGGCTCCCTTGCCGCCGTGTCCCATCTCGAAGCTTGGCGCCTCGACAGTCTCACCCTTGACCGGCATCCGATCGACGTAGGTGACAAGGTCCACCATGTTGCTGCCAACGACGGCGATGCGCGGCTTGTCCGTCTCGGTCATTTCCCCGGTCTCTCGATGTTCGCCGCGGCGGCCATGGCCCTCTATCCTGTCGTCTCTGCGCCTCGACGTCGCTCCGGCAATCAACTACGCTGAGGCTCTGACATCGCAACGGAAATCGCGTTGGAGGAGAAGAATGGCGTCGGTCGACGTTGTCAACGCGCGCAAGGCATATGGCGGCGTCGAGGTCATTCACGGCGTCTCGCTTTCGATCGCGGATGGGGAATTTGTCACTCTCGTTGGGCCGTCCGGCTGCGGGAAGTCCACACTTCTGCGGATGATTGCGGGTCTCGAGTCGATCACGGAGGGAAAGGTTAAGATCGGCGCGCGGGTCGTCAACAACCTACCGCCCAGAGACCGCGATATCGCAATGGTTTTTCAGAATTACGCGCTCTATCCGCACAAAACCGTCGAACAGAACATGAGCTTCGGGCTGAAGCTGCGCAATACGCCTAAGGACGAGATCCAGGCGCGCGTTCGGCGGGCCGCCGATATCCTCCATGTCGCGCCTTATCTTTCCCGCTACCCAAGACAGTTGTCCGGTGGGCAACGCCAGCGTGTCGCGATGGGACGGGCGATCGTGCGCGATCCGCAGGTCTTTCTGTTCGACGAACCGCTTTCGAACCTGGATGCTCAACTGCGCGTCCAGATGCGCGCCGAAATCAAGGAGTTGCATCAGCGCCTGAAGACCACGACGATCTATGTCACTCACGACCAGATCGAGGCAATGACGATGGCGGATCGAATCGTGGTCATGCGCGACGGCGTCGTGGAGCAGATTGGCGCTCCGCTCGAGCTCTATGATCGGCCGGCGACCCTCTTCGTCGCCGGTTTTATCGGATCTCCGTCAATGAATTTGTTGAAGGGATCTGTCGCGGTCAAAGGCAAGCCCACCTTCATAACTGAGGCCGGGCTGGAGCTGCCTCTCAAATCCGCGCCACATAACATGGACGGGCGCCCCTGCATCTATGGAATTCGGCCAGAGCATCTGGCGATCGGCTCCGACTTTAAGGCCGAAGTTTCAGTGGTCGAGCCGACCGGCTCGGAAACCCAGGTGTTCGCCAAGCTCGGAAGTCATCCGATCGTCACCGTGTTCCGTGAGCGGATATCGGCTCAACCGGGCGAAAGCCTACCTCTGTCGCCAAACTTAGACGCGATCCACCTGTTCGACGCCGAAAGCGGCAAGCGGCTGGAATAAGTGTACGGGACCACGCCGGAGGCCGGATGCGTTACGAATTGATGCTGCCGCACCAGATTCGCACGGCCATTGATGGCCATTGGCCCGTCGTCCTGCCTTTGGGGGTCCTTGAATACCACGGCGAGCACATGGCGGTCGGGATGGACACGCTCGCCGTGACAGGGATCCTCGAGATCCTGGAGAGCGAGACAAACCTCGTTATCCTTCCCCCCTTCTACTATGGCGCCGCGAGCTACGCGGTCGAACCACCGGAACGCACAGGCACGCTTCACGTCGACGCCGAGGCTCTACTGCCGGTTGCTAAGGCGATGTTTACTGGGCTCCTACGCATCGGCTTCCGAAACATTCACGTCGTCATCCATCATCAGACTGAGAATTTCTCCGTCGGCATGCCAACGGACCTCGCCTTCAAGCTCGCAGCCCGACAAGCGATCTTTGCCTTCCTCGAGGGGCAGCGCGGAGAGGGATGGTGGGGCGCCGAGTCGATGGCTGCCTACTACGCGTCGTACTCGGCGGGCGACGACCCCTTCAACTGGATCAAGGCGCACCCTCTTTTGCCGTCCTCGGTCATGGAAAGCTATCCGTTCGATCATGCCGGTCAGGGCGAGACCTCGCTTCTCTTGGCCCTCATGCCGGAGGGCGTCGACCAATCGCGGATTTCAAGCGATAAGTGGTATTCCCGGTCCGCCCGAGACGCGAGCGCAGAACTGGGGATAAAAGGGCGGGACTGCATTCTCGAGCACTTGCGCAAGGCGCTCTGCGCCAAGCGGGCAAATGCCCACAGCGCGCGCAATTGACTTGCCGCAAAGCGCGCGCTTAGTCTTGGAACCGTGCGTTAGCCGAGTGCGCGAGTATAACGCGGCGCGGTGTCCGGTCCGGAATCGCTACGTCGGCGCAAGAGGGAGGAATAATCCATGCGTGTGCACGTCTACGAACTGCTCATGGCGATGCAGAAGAGCCGGCGCGATTTCTTGAAGGGGACGGCGGGCGCCGCTGCGACGCTGGCCGCGAGTTCCTCGATTCTATCGTCGACACCGTCCTTCGCCGAAGACAGCATTGTCTCGCAGATCATGAAAATCCCTGGCGCCGGCAATGGATCTCCGACGGACGCCGACTGGCAGAAAGTCGGCGCACTCTGCCTCGGCCCGACGAAAGCCAATGTCCAGCCCGGCGAATTCAACGGCGTCGAGTTCTCGTTCATGGGCCTCAACAACCAAAACCTCCACAACTTCCTGTTCCGCGGTTTTCTGACGCCGTGGGAAGCCTACACCGGCGCGAAGATCAAATGGATCGATCTCGCGCAGGCCGACTACAACGCCCGGCTGCAGCAATCGATCGCGACCGGCACTGCGGACTTCGACATCATCGAGATGGGCGCGCCCTTTGAAGGCGACATGGGCGTGAAGGATCTTCTGTCGGATATGCCGGACTGGGTGAAGACGCAGATCGATTTCGACGATTATGTCGATTACCTCAAGCCGCCAGTCGGCACGTGGAACGGCAAGATCCATCGCGTTACGATCGACAGCGATTGCCACACGATGAACATCCGTACGGACGTGTTCTCCGATTCCGATCTCGCCAAACAATGGGCGGACTGGAAGGACAAGGCTGGCCTCGCGACCTGGGGCGCGCCAAAGACTTGGCAACAGCTGCAGCAGGTCACCAAGTTCCTCAAGGGCAAGAAGGTCAAGGGCAAGGAAGTCTTTGGGTTCCTCGACCAGCCAAAGCCTTGGGGTGGGTTCCAGTTCTACTTTACAGGCAGCCGCGCGACGGCCTACGCCAAATATCCCGGCGAGAAAAACTGGCTCTTCGACGAAAACATGAAACCGCTGGTCAACAATCCAGCCTGGGTGCGCGCAATCCAGGACGTTGTCGACGCGCTTCCCTCCGAGCCTGCCGACCAGATCAACGCAGATCCTGGGACGACCGCGTTCCAGCAATTCCTGCCGGGCACCGGGGCGCTGCTCGAGTGGTGGGGCGACATTGGCACGATGGCGAGGACCACCGACACCTCAACAATTGGCGACGTGGTCGATTTCGACATCCTTCCCGGATCGGATGACGTCTATAACTTCCGCAAAGGCCAGTGGGAGAAACTTGCGAGCGGCCCGAACCAAGCGCCGAACATGGCGTACCTCGGCTGGGGCATCTATGTGATGAAGACAGTCGACAGCGACGCGAAACGGCACAAGGCGGCCTGGAGCGCGGCGGCGCATCTGGGCGGCAAGGACTTGTCGATGTGGACGGCGGCTTATCCGTCAGGCTTCCAGCCCTACCGGAAGAGCCACACGAACCTCGACCTGTGGGCGCTGGCCGGCTACGACAAGAAGTACATTGGGTCGTACATGAAGTCGCAGTCGGATTCTTACAACCATCCGAACTCGGCGATCGAACCGCGCATCCCCGGTATCTTTCAGTACTACAGCATCGCTGAGGACGAGTTGCAGAAGACGTTCGCAGGCAAGCAGACTGCGCAACAGGGCGCCGACAATGTCGCGGCGGCTTGGGACAAACTGACCGACAAGCTCGGGCGAGAGAACCAAGTCAAGTACTATCGTATCGCCATGGGCCTCACCTGAGCGATCACCATTGCAATAGGGTCTGCGGCGTAGGCGCGCCGCAGACTTGATCGCCGAGATGGACATCGCGCTGTGAGCAGCGGAAGAATTGAAGCGGCCCACGAGGAGGTCGTTCCTGGCCAAGCATCGGCAGGCAATTGGATCTTTCGGCTCGGCTCGGCGTTTTTCGTCGTCGTAGCGGCGCTGCAGCTTTGCGGCGCTTTGGGCCTTATCTCAATCAGCTTTGGCAATTGGCGGCCAACCCTGTTCGCGTTCCTCCTTTGGGGCGTCGCGCTTGGCGTTAGTCAGGTGCTGAAGTACGGGGACTTCGGCAAGCAGACGCTGTTCGTGCTGCCGGCGCTTCTGTTCACCGGTGCGATGGTGATCTTTCCTACCATTTTCGGGTTCTACATTGCCTTTACCGATTGGAACCTGAACGCGCAGTCCGGCCACCATTTCAACGGTCTCGACAATCTTCGCACGCTTTGGGCCGATTCCTATTTCTGGAACGCGCTCCGCAATATGGTCTTCTATGTCGCGACCGTCCTTGTGCAATACGCCATAGCTTTCGGCCTCGCTCTGCTGCTGAATACCGACATCCGCGCGCGCAAGTTTTTCCGCGTGGCGTTCCTTCTGCCCTTCATGTTGAGCCCAGTCGCAGTCAGTTGGATGATCGGCAAGTCGCTGATGGAGAACCGCTTCGGACCTCTCGCCAATTTCGCCAGATGGCTCGGGTGGGAGAATCCGGCCTTCTTCACCGATCCGTGGATCGCGAGAACCACCATCATCGCCATGGACGCGTGGGTGTGGATCCCATTCATGGTGATCCTGCTTCTCGCTGGCTTGCAGGCGCTGCCTCTCGACGTGAAGGAAGCCGCCAAGGTGGACGGGGCCAGTCAATGGCAGACGTTCTGGGAGATCACGTTTCCGCTCATGCTGCCGGTTAGCGTGACGGCGATCATCCTGCGGACCATTTTCGAGCTCAAGCTTGCGGACATCGTGATCAATGTAACCGCTGGCGGACCCGGCGGGGCGACGGATACGATATCAAGCTTTGTCTATCGAGAATATCGCGACCGTTCGAATGTCGGCTATGCGACAATGATCGCCGAGGTCTATCTGGTTCTTATCATCATCTTCATCACATTGCTCCTGAAGGTGGCCACCCGCTACGTGCAAAAAATGACTTGATATGGTGACGATGGAAGTTTGGCGCGTCATGGAGAGACGGTGGTGACGAGCGCGGTTTCGGATCAGGCGGCGGACGCGCGCGACGTTGAGGCTGGCTCGCTCGCTTCGTGGGTCGCGCGCTTCGGGGGAAAAACGCTCGTCTATGCGCTGCTCATCCTGTGGACTTTCATCGCCCTCTTCCCGATCTACTGGACGCTTTCGACCTCGTTAAAGCTGGGCCGTGACGTAACACAGGGCCACCTCATCCCCTGGGTCGATTTCGCGCCGGCCTGGAAAGGCTGGCAATCGCTCGGGCTGTCGCCCGACACCGTTTTCGCCACCTCCAACGTCCGCGAGGAGTTCCTCAAGAAGTTCGTCAACAGCGTCATCTGTTCAGTCGGCGCATCGGCCTTCGCGATTGTCATCGGCTCGCTCGCGGCCTACGGACTGAGTCGGTTCGACTACAAATTCGGCCCGTGGCGTAACAAGGACATCTCGTTCTTCTTCATCTCGCAGCTCATTCTTCCGCCCGTCGTTCTCGCTTTGCCGTTCCTCGTTCTCTACAGGGAGTTGGCTCTGCTCGACACGCGAATTGGTCTGATTCTCGTTTACACGCTCATGGTTCTGCCCATCGTGATTTGGGTGATGCGCGACCAGTTCGATACAATCCCTCAAGAAATGGAGCAGGCTGCGCTGGTCGATGGCTGTTCAATCTGGGGCGCTTTCGTCCGGATCGTTCTGCCGATGGCGCTGCCCGGTATCGTGGCGGCTTTCATTCTCTCCCTGGTCCTATGCTGGAACGAGTATTTCTTCGCTTCGCTCCTGACCGGATCTGACGCCCAAACGATCCCGGTCATGGTGGCAAGTCAGACGGGATCGCAGGGAATCAACTGGTGGACAATCGCGGCGCTCGCAACTGCCGCAATCACGCCGCTCCTGCTCATCGGCATCTTCCTCGAACGCTACATCGTGATGGGACTGACTGTTGGGGCCGGAAAGTAGTCCGCATGATCCGACGGGGAGCCGCAGTGATCGTCGGCGCCGTGCGGAAGGGTTGAGCGTGGCGCCGATCGGTGAAGTTTCGCGCGACCGCCTCTTGGCGCTCACGATGGAGCTTATGCTGATCCCCGGCCTCAGCGGCCACGAGGGCCGTGTACGCCGTCGCCTCGCCGCCGAGATAAGGGGGTTAGGTCTCGCCACCGCGACCGATCGGCTTGGCAATTTGATCGCCACCGCCCAGGGCGATCCGGCTCGGCCGAGCGTCATGCTCTTCGCCCATATGGACCAGCTCGGATTCGTGGTCCGGAAAATCGAGGCCGCCGGCTTCCTCCGACTCGAGCGTCTCGGTGGCGTCCCTGAACGGGCGCTCGCCGCGCAGGAGCTTCTCATCTGCGTTGGGGAGGGCCGCGACGTCCGCGCGGTCATCGGCAACAAGAGCCACCACGCGACAAGCCCTGAGGAAAAGTATCGTGTCGTCACATGCCAGGAGATCTTAGTCGACGCTGGTTTCTCAAGCGCCGAAGCTGCCTTGTCCGCGGGCGTCAAGATCGGTTCGCCAGTGGTCTACGCGCCGAAAGCGGTCTCGCTTGCTGGAGCGCGGATCGCCGGAACCTCGGTCGACGATCGCGCTGGCTGTGCAGTGGTTGTGGAGGTCGCGCGGCTACTCACGCCTATTGCTCGACGGCCAACAATCCATTTCGTTTTCTCAACGCAGGAGGAGTACAATTTGCGCGGCGCGATGGCCGCGGCTCAGGCGCTGAAGCCAGATATCGCGATCCAGCTTGATCTCATGCTCGCGACCGACACCCCTGACATGGAGTCTCGCGGCGATCTTGCGCTCGGAGGCGGGCCGGGCATGAGCCTCTACAGCTTCCATGGGCGCGGGACATTGAACGGCACGATTCCGCACCCTGCGCTTGTCTCGCTGTTTGAAAGCGCCGCACGCAACGCGGGCTTGCCTCTGCAGCGCAGCGCGCAAGTCGGCGTGCTCACCGACTCGTCCTATGTGCAGCTGGTCCATAGCGGCGTCGCGGTGATCGACCTCGGCTTCCCTTGTCGTTACACGCATTCCGCTCTCGAAATGTGCGATCTCTCCGATCTTGTGCGCCTCGCGGCGCTCCTAGCCGCCGGAATATCGGGCATTGAGGCTGACTTCGGCCTCAATCGCGACGACTATCCAGAATGAACGCTACCCTCGGAATTGACATCGGGACCTACGAATCGAAAGGCGTTCTCGTCGACGCTGACGGCCGAGTATTGGCGAGCGCCGCCCGCCCGCATGAGCTCATCGTGCCGCGTGCGGGCTGGGCTGAGCATCGCGCCGAGCAAGACTGGTGGGGTGATTTCGTCTGGCTGTGCCGAAAGCTCTTCGCCGACAGTGGTCTCGACCCGTCCGACCTGAGGGCCGTCGGCGCAAGCGCGATCGGTCCGTGCATGCTACCCGTCGACGCTGACGGCGCGCCGCTCATGAACGCGGTCCTCTATGGCGTGGATACGCGCGCGGTCCGCGAAATCGAGGATCTCACCGCGGGCATTGGCGCCGACCGCATCCTCTTGCACAGCGGCAACGCACTCACTTCGCAGGCCGTCGGCCCCAAGATCCTATGGCTCAAGCGCAACCGGCCGCACGTCTACGCAAGAGCGAGGAAGTTCCTCGACGCTACGTCGTTCCTGGTCCACCGACTGACTGGGCGCTTCGTGACTGACCATTACAGCGCTTCCAACGTCGCGCCCCTCTATGACATCGAACAAGCAACGTGGAGCGACTCGCTCGCGCAAGACATTACGGACCTGGAGCGCTTGCCGGACATCGCCTGGACAACCGAGATCGCGGGCGGCGTCACCCGGCAGGCCGCCGAGGAAACCGGACTTGCGTTTGGAACGCCGGTCATCGTCGGAACGATTGACGCGGCGACCGAGGCGATCAGCGTCGGCGTCCTCGATCCGGGCGAGATGATGCTGATGTACGGCTCGACGATCTTCACGATCCGGATCGGGTCCGAGCACATTAGAGATCCGCGGCTCTGGCATGCGCCGTGGCTGTTCGCCGACCGATACGCATCCATGGCTGGGCTCGCGACCAGCGGGACACTCACCCGCTGGTTCGCCGATCAGCTTGCGCGAGACCTCAATCCGGAAGTGGCGATGGCCGCGCTGGCGGCGGAGGCTCAAGCGTCGCCGCCAGGCGCGGGGGGGCTTATTTTTCTCCCCTATTTTTCGGGCGAGCGGACGCCGATTCACGATCCGAACGCCAAAGGCGCCATCGTCGGTCTGACTTTGGCTCACGCGCGCGCGGACGTGTACAGGGCGGCTCTCGAGGGCATCGCCTTCGCGACCAAACACATCCTCGACACTTACGCTGAGGCTGGGGCGCAGCCCTCTATCATCGTCGCCGTCGGCGGGGGACTTCGAAACCGGATCTGGACACAGGCGACGTCCGATATCTCGGGGCTCAGACAGGAGGTGCGAGAGGTCAGCATCGGCGCTTCCTACGGCGACGCCTTTCTGGCGAGACTCGCGGTCGGTGACGTCTCGAAAGCAGCGATCAAGCAGTGGAACCCGGCTGCATTCACAATCGAGCCTGATCCCCGCAACGCGCGCGTTTACGAAAGGGGCTACACGATATTTCGCAAGCTTTATCCCCGTATCCGCGATTTGACGGAGGAGCTCGGCGCGGGCAGCGAAACGGAAATGAGCAGCACGGACTGATCGCCCAGCGCCAGATTAGCAACTGCTCCCATCAGCCGGCGCCCGGCCGATTCAAACTCCCCGGCAACTGCAGCAAATTCGGAGTTGCTAAATCCGCCAATCGTAGTTCTACTCCGATTGGATCGGCTAAAGTCGATCTGTCGCGCCAATGAGGCGACATCGGGAAGAGGGCCTCGCCTCGATCGAGGCGTTCCTACCGCTCTGATGGGACCGCGCGACCAAAAGCTGATCATGAGGAGGAACGCTATGAAAAGAGGGCTAGGCGTCGCCGCGATTGTCGCGGCAACTTGTCTTTGGAGTTCGGGGACCTTCGCTCAGTCGGGCGCGATCAACAAGGCGGTCGGCGGCTATACGTGGGAGGACGCTGCGAAAGAGGGGGCGACCACCAAGAAAGACGGCAAGCCGCTCACTTTCGCAATCATCACCCACACCGCAGGCAACGGCTTCTTCGATCCTGTCTATGTCGGCGCGCAAGTCGCCGCCAACGCCTTCGGAATCAACCTGATCAAGCTTGGGTCCGAAGCGCCGATGGACGACATCCCGCGCGAGATCCAGATCTTGAATCAAATCGTCAACGACCCGACCATCAATGGCGTGATTATGACGACGCCCCAGGTCGGCGCCTATAACGACATCATCAAGAAGCTCGAAGATCGCGGCGTCGTAGTCGCGACGACCAACTCTTTCGATGGAACGCTGCTTGACCGCAGCAACATCAGCCACACCGGTCAGCTCGCTTCAGCAGCCGCGATCGGCGGCGAGGCGATCGTGAAGTGCCTGATCAAAAACAACATCAAAGGCGGCTCGATCCTGTTCCCGAACACCGTCCCGGTCGGCAACATCGAGGTCAACAACCGCGTGACCGCGGCCTTCCAGGCGACGGTCAAGGCGCTTAAGGCCGCCAACCGCCTGCAGGATTTCAAGGTCGACGCAGGGCCCAACAACATCGGCGTCGATGTCGGCGCCGATATCACCGCCGCCCCGATCGTGCAGTTGATCGAGAGCCGCAAGGACGTGGTGGGACTCTTCGGACCGAACGGCGGCGTGACGCCCGCAATCGGAGACGCCGTCTCGCAGCTCAAGCTCAACAACAAGATCTGCGCCTTTGGCTTCGACCTCGGCCCGAAGCAGCTCGAGCAGATCAAGACCGGCGCGTTGCAGGGCTCTCTCGGACAACAGCCCTTCCTGCAAGGCTTCTACCCGGTCATGCAGCTCTATCTGCAACTTGATCGCAACATCGCGGCCGCGAACCTGGACACGCGCGCGCAGCTCGTGACCAAGGACAATGTCGACAAGGTTGGTAAGCGGTTCGAGAACTGATCGCTTTGTCCGCGCGCGTGAGAGGGGCCTGAGGCTTCGCTTACGCGCCTTCGACGCTGTATTCGTGCGGCGTCAGATCAAGCAGCAGGGTAGATGACCGTTTTCACCAACGACACAAGCGTTCGTGACATGGGGCGCGAGGCTCCCCTCCTGTTCGGAGGCTGGGAGGTCGGCCTCCTCATCATTATGGCGTGTCTGTACGCGGCTGGGCTCTATCTCAATCCGGCTTTCTTCGGATCGACCGACGCGCTCTTTTCTGTTCTGCGCGACGCCTCGCGCTACGGCGTTCTCGCGATCGGCATGACCTTCGTCATCGTTAACAAGGAGCTGGATCTGTCGGTGGGGTCGACGTTCGGCCTAACAGCAACGATCTTCGGCATGATTTTCGCGCCGACCTATTTCGACATGGGCATCTGGACGGCCGTCGCCTGGTGCCTCGTTATGGGTCTGGCGATCGGACTGATCAACGGCTTCATGGTCACGGTCTTGGAAGTGCCGGCCTTCATCGCGACGCTGACGATGCTGTTCATCGGTCGCGGCGTAATCCTCGGCCTCACTGGCGGCAAGAACATCGCCTTCGAAATCAAGGCTGGGGACTATCCCGCTTTCTTCCATCTGGGCGAGATCAACGCGCTCGGCTTCAACAATCAAATCATTCTGTTCGTCATCCTCGCCGGGATCGCCGCCGCGGCGCTTGCGTACACCACGATCGGCTGGACGACTTATTCCGTCGGCGGCAACGAGCAGGCGGCGCGCTACGCGGGCATCAATACGCGCTTCGTGCGCATGCGCTCTTATGTTTTCTCCTCGCTCTGCGCGGTCATCGCGGGCCTGATGAACGTCGCGCAGAACAAGGACGCAGATCCGCTCGCCGGCTTTGGCGTGGAGCTCATCGCAATTTCCTCGGTGATCGTTGGCGGGGCGGCGATTTTTGGCGGCCGGGGACGCATCTTCGGCTCGTGTCTGGGCGCGATCCTCATCGGGCTTATCGACAAGGTTTTGCGCGAAGGGATTCCCACCACCCGCACAATCGACCTCGGCGATGGCGAGACCACGCAGGTGGCTGCGGTGACGCAACTGCCGCCCGGCGCGGTTCCGGCCTGCCTTGGCATGATTCTCATCATCGCGGTGCTGATCGAGCCCTGGCTCGTCCGCCGCCGCGCCATTCCCCGCCTCTGGGCGTGGCTGCGCGGCCGGCCGTCGCCGACCGTCCCCGATCTCGGCGGCGTCGCGATCTTGGGCGTCCAGACCCGCGGCGCGAATGTGCAGGCGAGGGGCCTGGGCAAACGCGGGCTCGCCGCCTTCTTCTACCGACGAGACGCGGCAGCCGTGATCCTGATGATCGCGCTTTGGTTGTTCGGTTTATGGGCCCGGCCCGATTTCTGGGGCGGACTCGACAACAGCTTTGCGATTCTGCTCGCGTTCTCTGAGATCGCGCTACTCGCTGTCGGCCTCACATTCGTGATGGCCAATGGGGACATTGACCTTTCCGTTGGTTCCGTGCTCGCGCTCTCCGGTGCGGTAGCCGCCGTGATCATGAAGGATACGAGCTGGGGACCGGAGGCCGCGGTCGGTGGCGGAATCCTGGCCGGCGTCATCGCCGGCGTCATCAACGGCTGGCTCACGGCCTACGTCGGCCTGCCAGCCTTCATAGCCACCCTAGGTACATTCTACTGGGCGCGCGGTATCGGATCCTCGATTGTCGCCGGCACACAGCTCAACGGCTTTCCGGAATCGTTCAATCTCATCGGACGAAACCTTTACGAGCTCCTCGACGTCATGGGCGCAGCGCCGACTGGCGGCCTCTGGCTCGCCGTCGCCAAAGCGGTCAGCGTGCAGACCATCTTTGTCCTCATCGTTGCGCTGATTGCCGGAATCGTGCTCGCTCATACGACCTTCGGGGAGAAGGTCTACGCGATCGGCGGCAACGAACGCGCCGCTAATTTCGCTGGCGTCAATACGCGGCGGGTGCGTTTCACCTCTTTCTTGATCTCATCGATCTGCGCGGCCTGCGCCGGGATTATCTACGACGCCTTCTATCGCAGCTTCATTCCGACCGCTGGCCAGTTGCGCGAGCTCGACAGCATCTCCTCAATCATCATCGGCGGCGGATCAATCTTCGGCGGCTATGGAACGATGATCGGCTCGCTTGCCGGCGCGGCAGTGATCACGCTCATCCGTTCGCTGTTGTCGCTTCAGATCATCCTGAAGGACGGCTCGTCCTTCGTCCTGCCGCAGCAATGGCAGAACGTGTTCATTGGTCTTATTCTGATCGTCGCAGTAGTCGGCGACATCTGGCTGCGCCAGCACAATATTCTCGGCCAACGGTTCGGGCGAAGGCGCGTCGCCGAAGAGCCGACGCGCGTCGAGCCCGTCAAGGAGGCCAAGGCATGAGCCGCCCGATCGTGGAGATGCGTTCGATCGACAAGAGCTTCGGCCCGGTCAGAGCGCTGGTCGACGTGCATCTGACCCTGATGCCGGGAGAAGTCCTCGGTCTCGTGGGCGACAATTCGGCGGGCAAGTCGACGCTCATGAAAATCATGACCGGCGCCTACCAACGAGATACGGGCGACGTGCTGGTCGACGGCGAGCCGGTGCATTTCAAGAGTCCGCACGAGAGCCGCGATCTCGGCATCGAGATGATCTACCAGGACTTTGCATTGTGCGGAAATCTCGACGTCAGCCAAAACATTTTTCTCGGCCGGTGGCCGCGCCGGTTCGGACTCTTCGTCGACCGCCCGCGCATGCATCGTGACGCGCGAACGATCCTTGACCGCCTGAAGGTCGACGTGAACTCAGTCTATCAGAAGGTCGAAAGCCTTTCCGGCGGCCGTCAGCAATCCGTGGCGATCGCGCGCGCCATTTCCTTCGAGCCCAAGGTGGTGATTTTCGACGAGCCGACCGCCAATCTCTCGGTGACCGCGACCAATCGCCTCTTGGAAACGATGCTTGAGCTGAAGCGACACCGCGTCTCGCAGATCATCATCTCGCACCGTTTGAACGACATATTCGAGGTCGGCGATCGGGTGATGGTGCTGAAGCGCGGGCGAAATGTCGGCGAACGCGCGATTGCCGACACGACGGAAAAGGAAGTGTTGGAGCTGATTGTCTCTGGCGTTCCAGAGACGGTCGTCGATGCAGCGTTGAGCGGTTGAGGTCACTTCCGTTCGGTTTGTTCGTCATCGCGAGCGTACGCGAAGCGATCCAGGAGTCGGGGGCGCCCTGCCGCTCCTGGATTGCTTCGTCGCTTCCCTCCTCGCAATGACGACTCCGTGCGCGGGAATGCCAAGGCCGCTTGCTTCGCCTCGCCAACGCAAGCTTGACAATCGAGGAGCCGGCGTGCTGGTCTAGTCACCAGACCAGCAGCGTGGGGAGCGATTTGGCGGAATGAGTTCGCGCGCGTCGACGACGAGCATTTTTTCGCGAGTTCCCCATCTGAAGGCCGAGATCGGTCGGCGCACGGTGCGCGAACGGATCAGCGACAAGCTTGCGTCGCTCATCGCGTCGGGCATCCTTCAGGTCGGCGAAGAACTGCCGAGCGAGCGAGAACTCGCTGCGCTCTTGTCGGTCAGTCGTGAGACCGTGCGCGGCGCAATCCAAACGCTGGCGGCGATCGGGGTCGTGGCGGTGAGCCAGGGCTCGCGCACGCGTGTCGTCAGCCGGAAGATCGACACGCTGAAGATCGGCGTCGCCAGCCCGAGCGCGATCAATTCCTATGAGCTCGATTCCGTGCATAAGTCGCGCCTGCTGATCGAGCGCGCCGTCGCCGAGGAGGCGGCCGTCCACATCGATGAGACGACGCTCGCCCGCCTCGAACAGTCGCTGGCGATCCAGAAACAGACGATGCGCGATCCCGTCCATTTCCTGATCTGCGACCGGGAGTTTCATCTCACCATCTATCGCAGCTGCGGCAACCCGTTGCTCGCGGACTTTGTCACTGATCTCTATACGTTCATGCTCGACCACCGCAGGACGGCTGTCTCTCGGCCAGGCGCGATCGAGGAGAGCTATCGCGATCATGTCGCGATCGTCAACGCTCTGAAGGCCCGCGATCCGCAGGCGGCGACCGACGCAATCGGGCGGCATATCGACCGAATCTACGCAACGACGGTCGAGATCCTCGCGGACGAACCGAGGCCGAAGAAGACGGCTTGACTCGGAAACCGCAGCATGACCAGAGCCGCAATCGTCAACGCCGGAAAGTCCGGCAAATTGGGAGGAAAGAAAAATGAAACTCAGCCGTCGAGGTCTCATATCCGTCGTGTCGGCGCTCGCCGCGACAACGATTGCGTTCGCCGCGCCCGCGCGCGCCGCGGATACGAAGGAGATTGTCTATCTGACGCCCGGGCTCGACCTGCCCTTCTGGCGCTATCTCTCCAAGGGGATCGAGGCGGAAGCCAAGAAGGCCGGCTATACCTATACGGCGCTTGACTCGCACAACAGCGCCGAGACCCAACTCAAGAACGCGCAGGACGCGATCGCGCGCGGCGTCGCCGGCATCGCCATTTCGCCTACCGACAGCTCGACCGCGCCAAGCGTGCTCGCGCTTGCCGCGCGCGCGAAGATTCCAGTCGTCGTCGCAGACATAGGCACCAACAGCGGCGATTATGTCTCTTTCGTCATCTCCGACAATTATCAAGGCGCGCATGGGGTGGGCGAGGCGCTGGCGGCTGCGCTCAAGGACAAAGGCTGGACTGACGGGTCTGTCGGCCTCATCACCATTTCGCAAGCCCGCAAGAACGGCCAGGCGCGGACCGCGGGCTTTCGCGACGCGATGAAGGCGGCCGGGCTCACCAAGGAAGCCGGCCTGCAACAGATGCAGTCCTATACAGCAGACGAGACGTTCAAGTTCACGCAGGACATGCTGACTGCCAATCCGAACATGAAGGGCATGTTCATCCAAACCGACCAGCCGACCCTCGGTGCGCTTCGCGCGATCAAAGCAGGCCATCGCGACGGCACGCTACTTGTCGCGGCCTTCGACGGCATTCCGGAGTTCGTGGACCTTCTGAAGAAGGGCGATATCGTCGCCTCCGGCATGCAACAGCCCTATCTCATGGGGGTGAAATCGGGCGAAGCTCTCGCCGCGGCGCTGAAGGGTGAGACACCTGAGAAGCAGATTCTGGTTCCGATCGTCGTCGCCACGAGCAAGAACATCGACCAGATCCTCCCGACTATCAAAGAGACCGTGTTCGCCAACGAAATACAATAACCACAATAAGGGCCGGCGCGTCAGCGGCGGCTTCCGTCCCAAGCGAAACGATGACAGACCCGGCAAGTCCGCTTCTGGAGGCGCGCGCGATCTCGAAGAGTTTCGCGCAAACGCGTGCGCTTGTCGGGGCCAATCTCACGTTGCGGCCGGGCGTCACCCACGCGCTCTTGGGCGCCAACGGAGCGGGCAAGTCGACCCTTTCCCGCGTCATTTCCGGTCACGTCCGTCGGGACGGGGGCGAGATTCTCTATCGCGGCGCACCGCGGGATGTCCGCAGCCCGCGCGAGGCGCTGGATGCGGGCATCGCCATGGTGATGCAGGAGACCAGCCTCGCGCCGGACCTCTCGGTGCTCGAGAACATTTTCCTCCCCGATCTCGGCCGGCCGGGCCGCCTGTCGCGCCCGACGATGCGCCGGCGGGCGAGTGAGATTCTCGCCGATCTCGGTCAGGAGCACGCGGTCGCGCTCGACGCGGAGGCTCGCGATCTCTCCGCGGCGCAACGCCAGCTCGTCGAGATTGCGAAAGCGCTCGCGCTCAAGGCCAATCTCATCATTTTCGACGAGCCGACGGCTTCTTTGAGCCCAAGCGAAGTCGAGCGCCTGTTTGATGTGATCGCGCGGCTTGAAGCCGCGCAATGCTCGATTATATTCGTCTCGCATCGTTTGGAGGAAGTGTTCGCGATCTCTGACGAGATCACCGTGATGCGCGAAGGGCGCACGGTCGCGGCCTCACAACCCACTTCGAGCCTGAACCAGACGGAGCTGGTGCGCTTGATGGTCGGGCGGGATCTCGGGTCGATCTACGCGCGTTCTTCCGCGTCGATCGACACGCGTGGCGAGCCGGTGCTATCCGTTCGCGCCCTTCGCGCACCTCCGATGGTGCGCGACATCTCATTCGAATTGCATCGCGGCGAGATCTTGGGGCTGGGCGGCCTGGTCGGCGCCGGGCGCTCAGAGACGGTCGAAACGCTCTTCGGCCTGCGTCCCCGCGCCGGCGGCGAGGTGCACTATCAGGGGAAACCGTTCGCGCCGCGCTCTCCGTCGGAGGCGATCCGCGCGGGCATCGGATTCGTCGCCGAAGATCGGCGCCGTCAGTCCATCGTGCCAGACCTCTCCGTGCGTGAGAATCTGCTGCTCGCCCATCTCGGCGCGCATCGCGGGTTTGGCCTCGGCTACGGCAAGCGAGAAAAGAAAATCGACGAACTGATGGCGCGTCTCGAATTGCCGCCAGATCGACTGTCCGATCCGAACCTCTTGAACTTCTCCGGCGGCATGCAGCAGAAGATCATCATCGCGCGATGGCTCTTGCTGGAGCCCAAGGTGTTGATCCTGGACGAGCCGACCAAGGGCGTGGACATTGGCACGCGAGCCTCGATCTACGCGATCCTGCGCGACATCGCCGCGACCGGCGCGGCGATCCTCATCATTTCGTCGGAATTCGAGGAACTGCTGGGGCTCGCCGATCGCGTGATCGTGGTCAGCGATGGCGCTTCGATCGCCGACGTCCCGGCCGCTTATCTTGATGAAGAGAAGCTGACCTTACTCGCCGCGCCTCGCGCGTCGATGGAGCGCTACCGGCGCCTTCTGCAGGAGCTCGCCAATCAATGCGACGGCGCTGCGTTCTGGGCCATTCTCGACGACGATCGCGTGTTTTGCCTCAACACGGCGACCGCGAACCCAAAGGCGGATCCCGCGCTCAGCGCGGGCGCCGCGCCGCGATTTGACGAGACGCCGATCTCAGCGGCCTTGCGGGCGCGCTCCACGGACTTCGTGCTCGATCCGACAAGCGGCCTGAACGCCCTGCTGGTCGACGTCCGCAGCCACCGCGGCCATGAATTGGGATCGATCGGCGTCGTGATCCGGCCCGACAACCCCGCTCCGCCGGCGGAGGCGATGCGCTCCGCGATCCAAGACCGCTTTCGCGCAACATTATGACCCAGGAAACCTCGAAACCCATCGGCGCCGTCGCGCCTGAGCCCACTTCCGAACGCTCCCCGGCGCGAAGCTTCAGCCTGCGTTCGGCTCCGCTCGAGCTGCGGATGCTGGCGCTGGCGATCATCATCGCCGTCACCTTGTCGCTGCTCTCGCCCTACTTTCTCAAGGCCAACAATCTTCTCAATCTGCTCGATCAATCCGTCGTCACCGGCATTGTGGCGATCGGCATGACCTTCGTCATACTGACCGGCGGCATTGACCTTTCCGTGGGCTCCGTCGTCGGCCTCACCGGCGTGATCCTTGGCCTTTCGCTGCATCACTTTTCGATTCCCGTCGCGATCGCGCTTGCGACGCTTGCAGGCGCGGGGATCGGCCTCTTCTCAGGATTGTTGATCGCCTATTTCGACCTGGCCGCCTTCGTCATCACGCTTGGCGTGATGGCGATTGGAAGGAGCCTTGCCTACATATTCTCGGGCCAGACGTCGATCAGCGACATGCCGCCGCAACTGAACGATCTCGTTTACACGACTGTGCTCGGCGTCCAGACGAACGTCTGGACTTTGCTCGTGCTTTACGCGCTTGCCTGGGCCTACCTCACCTACGCCAAGGGCGGGCGCACGATTTACGCGGTTGGCTCCAACCGCGAAGCAGCGCGCACGGCGGGTCTCAACGTCCTCTTCTACAGCGTCCTGCCCTACGTGGTTTCTGGAGCGCTCTCCGCGATTGCTGCGACGCTCATGTCGTCCCAAATTCTGTCGATCGATCCGCTCGCTGGCACCGGACTCGAACTGGACGCCATCGCCGCCGTGGTGATCGGCGGCGCGAGCCTCTATGGCGGCCGAGGCACGATCATCGGCACGCTGATCGGCGTGTTCATCATGGTGATGATCCGCAATGGCCTCAATCTGCTTGGCGTCTCGCCGTTCTGGCAAGGTTCCGCCATCGGCGCCATCATCATCGCGGCCGTTCTGGCGGAGCGGCTCTTGAGCCCGCGAACACGACGCTAAAGTGAATTGTATTCGGAGCGAACCGC
>Ga0209624_10000983_pt1 | contig 23832 bp, 21 predicted proteins | sample JacPinW_OM2H0_O1_FD_188565 | JGI IMG/M metagenome (GOLD analysis project Ga0209624, IMG submission 188565) | Forest soil microbial communities from Algoma, Ontario, Canada - Jack Pine, Ontario site 1_JW_OM2H0_O1 (SPAdes) (version 2) | ecosystem: Environmental > Terrestrial > Soil > Boreal...
CGCTCTCCCCGCATTGCGAATGATAAATCGCTCCGCCGGTGAGATAGCCACCGATGGCCACGCGAATCACCACCGGGCAGGAGAATCCATTGCTCGAACGCCAGCGGATCACGCTGAGCTCGTCGCGAATCTGCATCATGGCCGGCCAGATGTAGTCGAAGAACTGAATCTCGACTACCGGCTTGAGACCGCGGGTGGCCATGCCTGTCGCGCGGCCCACTATGGCGGCTTCGGCCAGCGGAGAGTTGAAGACACGGTCTGGGCCAAACTCGTTCTGCAGGCCGAACGTCAGTTTGAAGACTCCGCCCTTGCCTTTCACGAGCTTGCGCTTGAGGTATTCTTCGCGGCTGCAATCGGCCACGTCTTCGCCGAAGATCACGATGCGCTCGTCGTGTTTCATTTCATCGCGCAGGGTAACGTTGATCAGATCGGCCATGGTCTTGGCCGGCGGCTTCTTGCCATCGGCGGAATCAGGACCAACGACGGGTTGCGTCTCAAACGACGCCGAGGTGGGATCAAGATCGGGCGAATACACGTACTGCAAGATGCTCTCGGGTGCGGGCGGCAGCGCTGCCAAGGCCAAGTCCACCGCGACCTGCAGTTCTTCGTCGACTTTCTTTTCCAGTTCGTTGATGCCCTTTTCGTCGAGAATTCCCTCGCGCAGCAAAAACATTTGAGTGCGGGAAACGGGATCGCGGGCGGCATCGCGCTCGCGTTCGGAGTCCGGGCGGTACAAACGTTCGTCGTCGGAAAGAGAATGCGAATACGGGCGAATCACGTGGGCGTGCACGAACGCCGGCCCGTGGCCTTCGCGGCAATACTTCACGGCGCGCCGAAACGCGGCCGAACTTGCCACCGGATCGGTGCCGTCGACTTCTTCGAAATGGAAATTGGGGAAGCCCGACACCAGCCGTGAAATGCTGCCTCCGGCGGTCTGTATTTCGACCGGCACGGAAATGGCGTAGCCATTATCCTGAACGCAGAAAATCACCGGAAGCTTGTTCAGTGCCGCGGCGTTCATCGCTTCCCAAAACTCGCCCTCGCTGGTGGTGCCATCGCCGAGCGAAACGTAAGAGACCTCGTCGCCCTGGAAGGCGACCTCTTTGAACTGGCGATAATCGGGGAGGTCAGTCACCGGCGGAATTTCCGCCGCGTTGGGGCGCTGCGCAAAATAGCGTCCGGCCTCGGCGCATCCCACGGCCTGCAGAATCTGCGATCCCGTTGGGGACGATTGGGTGACGATATTTAGGCGCTTGTATCCCCAGTGCGAAGGCATCTGGCGCCCGCCGGAACTGGGATCGTCGGCCGCGCCGACTGCTTGCAGAAACATTTCCAGAGGCTTGGCGCCGAGCGCCAGGCACAACGCGCGGTCTCGATAATAAGGATAGAACCAGTCATAGCCCGGCTTCAGCGTCATTCCGGCGGCCACGCCGACGGCCTCGTGCCCGGCTCCTGACATCTGGAAGAAGATTTTCTGCTGGCGCTTGAGCAGGATTTCCCGGTCGTCGATGCGCCGGGAGGTGTACATGATGCGGTAGGCTTCGATCAGTTGCTCGCGCGTAAGTCCTTCGTAGGTCTGGGACTTCTTGCCGCTCGCGATGGATAGCTTGGGGTCGGTTTTTGTTGTCGCCATCGCGTTTCCTGATAAGTATCTGATGAATATCCCGGCTCTTAAGATGCGGTGCAAAGTATTACCGGACAGGTTGCATTGTAAATCGGAATCGGGGATTGGAAAACATGCAAGTTCCGGGCTGGGAAACTGTGGTTATGGGACCGACTGGTCGGCTGAGCTGACTCGGGCGGGGACAAGCCAGCGAAATAGAGCGGTCGCCGCCAACGCACCGGCGAGTTGAGTAGAGATGAATCCGGGCGCGTCGGCGGGACGGATCCCAGCGAAGGTATCGCTGGCAGAACGAGCCAGTGTTACCGCGGGATTTGCGAACGATGTGGACGCCGTGAACCAGTATGCCGAGGTGATGTAGGCTCCGACCGCGAGTGCCGTGGCTGATGGGCGGAAACGCGAGCAGGCCCAGATTACGAAGATGAGCCCGAAGGTGGCGACGAACTCGCTCCACAGCTGAGCGGCACCGTGCCGGAAGTGGTGGGAGGCGAAGAACAAAGGCAGGCCGAACATCAGGTGAGCCGAGGCCACGCCGGCGAAAGCTCCAACGATCTGAGATGCCAAGTAAACTGGAGTTTCGCGCCAGGGCAGATCTCCCGTCACACTCATTGCCAGCGTGACCGCAGGATTGAAATGTGCACCTGAGATGGGAGCAAGCGTCAGAACCAGGACCACCAGGATCGCTCCCGTGGAAAGCGTATTCGCCAGCAGCGCGATTGCGACGTTGCCGCCGGCCAACCGCTCGCCCATGATGCCCGAGCCAACTACTGCTGCCAGGAGAAACGCGGTCCCCAGGAATTCCGCGACCGCACGGGAGCGCAGATCGAATTTCATTGTCGTCCGATGTTGTCGATTTCTTTCTTCAACGAAAGGCCATCCAAGGTAGAGAGTGGCAAGCTTAGGAACAGGCTGATTCTTCGATCCAGCAGGAAGAAAGCGTCGCGGAAGGCCTTTTCCACCAGCTCTTCCGAGCCGCGCACCGCGGCCGGATCGGGCACGCCCCAATGAGCGGTCATGGGCTGGCCCGGCCATACCGGGCAGACTTCGTTGGCTGCGTTGTCACAGACCGTGAACACGAAATCGAGCTTCGGAGCGCCGAGCTTGGCGAATTCGTCCCAGTTCTTGCTGCGAAAACCATGGATGGGCAGGTGAGCCGCTTTCAGTTGGCGCAACGCTTCGGGTCGAACCGATCCCGAGGGATGGCTGCCGGCGCTGTACGCGGTGAAGTTAGGCCGTCCCTTGTGATTCATGATGGCCTCGGCCATGATTGAACGCGCCGAGTTGCCGGTACACAGGAACAAAACGTTGAAGGGCTTTTGCATCTTCACGCCTCATGCGAAGTTCGAGTGAGGATTCACCTCAGTCGCAGCATGTCGGACCGCAGCAAGCCTCCTTCGACTTCGGCTTGACGGCTCGGATGAAGGCGCCCATGAACTTTCCATCTACTTGCGGAGCGATGGCGGCGGCATCGATTCCCTGCCCCGCAAGAAACTCGCAGGCGTCCTCCGCGCGGTAGATGCGGGTGGGCTGTACTTCGATCTGCTCGAATCCGGCGGTGGCCAGCTTGTTGCGGTAGTCATTCTCTTCGAGCGAGCCCGCGATGCAACCTACCCACGCCTGCACGCTCTGACGAATCTCGGGCAGCATATCTCCGCGTGTTACTACGTCGGACACGGCAAAACGGCCGCCCGGCTTGAGCACTCGGAAAGCTTCGCGCAGGACTCGGTCTTTATCCGCCGAGAGGTTGATGACACAGTTGGAGATGATGACGTCCACGGAATTGTCGGGCAAGGGGATGTTTTCAATCTCGCCTTTGAGAAACTCGACGTTGGCGAGGCCTGCTTTGAGTTTATTTTCGTTAGCGAGAGCGAGCATTTGGTCGGTCATGTCGAGACCGTAGGCCTTGCCGGTTGCGCCGACACGCTTTGCCGAGAGCAGCACATCAATGCCGCCGCCCGAGCCTAGATCGAGCACGACCTCGCCGGGATTCAGCTTCGCGAGCGCAGTCGGATTGCCGCAGCCGAGCGAGGCCAGCAAAGCCTCCTCAGGGATTTGTCCGGCTTGCGCGGCGTCGTAAAGGTTGGCCGTGATGGGATCGCAGCCGGTGCTGGCAGTTGCGCCGCAGCAGGAACTACCTCCGGATTTCACACGAAGAGCGGCCTGGCCATATTTCTCTTTGACGACTTCCCTGATGTCGGTGGCGGCGGTGCTGGTGTCGCTAGTGCTCATGGATGGTTCTCCTATTTGCAGATTCGAACGATCTGTTCGGGTTTGAGCGCCTTGTTGCGAGTGCAGCACTCGGCGTAGAGGAATTGCAATAACTCTTGCAGAGCGCCGGTGTCGGCGGTGTAGCGAAGGAACGTCCCCTCACGCTGAACTTCTACCAGACCTTCGGCCTTCAGCTTTTCGAGATGGTGCGAGAGAGTCGAGTTCGGAATCTCCAGCTCACCTTGAATGTCGCCGACCACGAGGCCTTCGGGATGCGCCGAGAGCAAAAGCTGCATGATGCGCAAGCGGGGCTCGGTGCCCATCGCCGAAAACATGTCGGCGTATTTGGCGACGCGTTCGCTGGACGGGGTGATCGAGGACGCGGGCATGTTTCGACATTACTAGAAATATGGATTAATGTCAAGAAACCCCTCCACCTGATGCGAACGTGAATTTGGAGGCGGTTCGGTTGAATGCCGGTGCTGACGGAGGAATGCTGCGATCATTTATCCTGAAAACGAATGATTCGAACCCACCGCGCTTTTGATCCGCACCCTATTAAGCTGGTGATCTTCGACCTCGACGGCACGCTGATCGATTCGCGCCTCGACCTGGTGCACTCGGTGAACGCGGCGCTACGCCACATCGGCCGGCCGGCGTTGCCAGATGACGTGATTGCCAGCTATGTCGGCGACGGTGCTCCGATTCTGATTCAGCGCGCGCTCGGGGGTGAGGCGGTTGATGATGCAATCGTGCGTCAGGGTCTGCAGTTTTTCCTGTCCTACTACCGCGAACACAAGCTCGACCACACTACGGTCTACTCCGGGGTGCGGGAAGCGCTGGGCGCCATTCAACGCGTTTCGGACGGGAAGCCTCGCACCATGGCGGTGCTTTCGAACAAGCCTGTTGGCCCCTCGCGGGCCATCGTTGACGCGCTCGGACTGGGGGCGTTCTTCACGCAGGTTTATGGCGGGAACAGCTTTTCCACCAAGAAGCCCGACCCCGAAGGCGCACTCAAGTTGATCGAGGAAAACGGAGTACGCCCGGAGGAAACTGCGATCATTGGCGACTCTCACGTCGATGTTGAAACCGGACGGAATGCCGGCTTGTGGACCGTGGGCGTGAGTTACGGGTTTGCCCCGCATACGCTCTCGGAGACTCCGCCGGATGTGCTCGTGGAGACGCCGCAGGAATTAGCTGAGGTATTCACCTAAAGAGTCCGCTGTTCGGCGCCTCAGTGGCTGAAGCCCGCGTCTTCAATTGACTCGGAACGGCGCGGCTGAAGCGGCGCCCTTTCAGAGCGGGTCTGCCGATCGGAGAGCTGGAAACTTTGCAGCCCCCAAAATTGGTGCGGTCTCAGGTAAACTCATCCGACGATGAGCGATTCCGCAGGTAGTTTCACCGCTTCGGAGCTGCGCAAGCTGCGCAGCATGAAAGATCCGTACGGCATTCAGAAATTTCTCGACGATGCTCCATACCATCTCGCGGATACAGCTTGGTCGCCGCGGCGCGTTTTGGCGGAGCAAACGGCGCACTGCCTCGAAGGGGCGATCTTCGCGGCAGCGGCGCTGCGCGCCAATGGCTATCCTCCGTTGCTGCTTGATTTTGAAGCCGACCACGATACGGACCACGTAGTCGCCATCTTTCGCGAGAACGGATGCTGGGGGGCCGTCGCAAAATCGAACTACAGCGGATGCCGCTGGCGCGAGCCCATCCATCGCACGCTGCGCGAGTTGGCGATCAGCTACTTCAACGGATATTTCAACCTGCGGCGGGAGCGCACGCTGCGGCGCTTTTCGGTTCCGGTCAACCTGAAGCGCTTCGATCGGCAGAACTGGATGACCACCGACGAGCCAGTGTGGTTCATCGTGTATCACCTGTTCGAGATCAAGCATTACCCGCTGATCACTCCGGCCATGGCTAAACGGTTGCATCGCGTGGACGAGCGGCTGTTTCAGGGGGAATGTTGGGGGAAGGCGTACAAGAAAACGGCAGGTTAATGAGCGCCGTTTTCGTGCATCCTGAGGGAACTCTCCGCCTTCTAAGGACGTAATAACTCTCATGAGAAGACTGGGTCTCACTCCGCCTACTCTGTTCATTATTCTGTTTGCTAGCGCGTTCGGGCAGGATCAATCGGCCCCGGTTGTTCCGGGAACGCCGCCTGTTGCCTCTTCCCTGCCTGACTTGAAGCCTGACGCCAACGGCAAACTCTCGCAGAAGCAAATGCAAGACTTGCTTCGCGTCGTTGCCGACAAGGATCTCGAAAACGACAAGCGGCTGCGCGACTATACCTACGTCGAACGCGACGAGGAGCACAAGCTCGACGGCAAAGGCGAAGTGAAGTCCACCGAAGTGAAGACCTATGACGTGATGGAACTTTATGGTGAGCAGGTGCAGCGGCTGATTGAGAAGGACGATAAACCGCTAAGCCAAAAGGATGCGGCCAAAGAGGAAGAAAAGATTCAGAAGGTCATCGACAAGCGCAAGAACGAATCGGAAGGCGATCGAAGGAAGCGCGAGGAAAAGGAAGAGAAAAACCGCGAGGAAGACCGCAAGTTCGTCCGCGAGGTAGCTGACGCCTACAATTTCACGCTGGTGGGGACGGAATCGCTGGGCGGACGCGAGGCTTGGGTGATTGAGGGCGAGCCGCGTCCGGGGTTTGTGCCGCAGTTGAAGGAATCCAAGTATCTGTCGAAGTTCCGCGGGCGCGTCTGGATCGACAAGAACGATCTGCAACTGGCCAAGATGGACGTGGAATGCCTGGATACGATTTCCTGGGGATTGTTCCTGGCGCGCTTCCACAAGGGTTCACGCTTCATGCTGGAACAGACGCGAGTCAACGATGAAGTGTGGTTGCCGCTTCACCTCACGGCTAAGATTGACGTGCGTTTGGCCCTGCTGAAGAACTTTGATGTGAACCTGGAGCAGACCTACCGCGATTACAAGAAATTCCGCGCCACAGGGAAGATTGTGAGTGTGGGAGACGTAAAACCGTAAGCTGGCAGGCCGGTCTGGACCCTGGACCGGGTTTGTGTCATCTAATTAGGCTTCGTGGCTGCCCGGCAGCGCCATTGTGTGTACTCTGCCTCTTTCAGGTGAAACATGTCATCTCCAGTCATCATCGGGTCGGTTGGACCCAGTTCCGGCGGCTCCGGTCCCATTTTCTCCAGCGGACCGGTAAATCAAGAGCAAGCTTTCCCTGCGCTTACGCCTTCTCAGATCGATCGCATCCGCCCGATCGGCCAGATCCGGCAGACGAAGGTTGGAGAGATTTTGTTCGAGCCCGGGGATACGACCGTTCCCTTTTTCGTTCTGCTTTCAGGGGCTTTGGAGATCGTGCAGCCCACAGTGACGGGGGAGCGTTTGATCGTAACCCACCAGGCCGGAAGCTTTACTGGCGAGATGACGATGATCTCGGGCCGCGGCGCACTGGCACGCGGCCGCGTGACGGCTGCCGGCGAGTTCATCGAGCTTACCCCGGAAGCGTTGCGGATTCTAGTGGCGCGAGATGGGGAGTTAAGCGCAATTTTTATGCGGGCGTTCATTCTGCGCCGGGTGCTGCTGATTTCGTCTGGTGGTGGGAACGTGATCCTGCTGGGATCACGGCACTCTGCGAAGACGCTGCATCTGCGGGAATTTCTGACTCGCAACGGGCACCCGCATACTTATATTGATCTGGACACCGACACAGGGGCGCAAGAACTACTGGACCGGTTTACGGTCACTCTTGCCGAAATTCCAGTGGTGATCTGCAATGGAGAAACCGTGCTGCGCGGGCCGTCGATCCAGGAATTGGCGAGATGCCTGGGGCTCAATGCGCACATCACGACTGCGGAAGTACGGGATCTGGTAATTGTCGGCGCCGGTCCCGCGGGCCTGGCCGCGGCCGTTTATGGCGCGTCGGAAGGCCTGGACGTCTTAATCATCGAGGCCGAGTCTCCCGGAGGACAAGCGGGGTCGAGCTCGAAGATTGAAAATTATCTGGGCTTTCCCATGGGAATTACAGGAAACGAATTGGCGGGCCGTGCGGCTGCGCAGGCGCAGAAGTTTGGCGCCAAGATGCTGGTCGCCAACAGTGTGACGAAATTGAATTGCGAGCGGCATCCCTACGAGTTGCTCGTGGACTGCGGCCAAACGATTCGCGCGCGCGCCGTCGTGATTGCCAGCGGGGCGCAGTACAACAAGCCCCAAATCGACAACCTGAAGAAATTTGAAGGCCAGGGCGTTTATTACGGAGCCACTTACATTGAAGCGCAGTTGTGCGGGAACGAGGAAGTGATTGTAATCGGCGGAGGAAACTCAGCCGGGCAGGCGGCGGTCTACTTATCGCAGACCGCGAGCAAAGTTCATATGGTCGTACGGGCGCGGCAGTTGTCGGACACGATGTCGCGCTACCTGATTCAGCGGATCGAGGAGAATCCGGCGATCGAACTGCACTACGGCACGGAGATCGTAGGACTCGACGGCGATACGCAACTGGAGCGCGTGACGTGGCAGGACAAAAAAACTGGCGAGATCTCAACCCATGATCTGAGGTATTTGTTCATCATGGCGGGAGGTTCTCCGCGAACCGAGTGGCTGAGAGGATGCGTGGCGCTGGACGGCAAAGGATTCGTCCTCACCGGGCGGGATCTGGATCCGGTTATACAGGACTTCCATTGGCCGCTTCCGCGCGTGCCCTTCATGCTGGAGACGAGCCTGCCTGGAGTGTTTGCCGTGGGCGATGTCCGGGCCGGAAATGTGAAACGCGTGGCCTCCGCCGTGGGCGAAGGATCGATCGCGATTTCTTTGGTGCACAGGGTGCTAGCGGAGTTGTAAACCTGGCGACTAGGATATAAACTTCGTCGCTGCTACACGGAAGCGGCCCCGAGATGTGCAAACGTCTTTTTCTTCTGGTTGTCGTGCTTTCACCTCTGTTGGCGCCGGCTCGGGATAAGGCGGAAAACTGGGTCGAGGTACGCAGCCCGCACTTCTCTGTCGTCAGCAACTCGAATGAGAAACAGGCCCATCGGGTGGCCGATCAGTTCGAGCACATGCGATCTGTTTTTCACACGCTCTTCCCAAAAATCCAAATCGATACTCTCGGATCCATCACAGTATTAGCCATCAAAGATGAAAAAGATTTCCGCGCGCTGGAACCGGCGGAGTATCTGGCCAAAGGACAACTCAAGCTTGGCGGCCTGTTCCTGCGCGGACCTGACAAGAACTACGTTCTCCTGCGCCTGGATGCCGAGGGCGAACATCCGTATGCGGTGGTGTATCACGAGTACACCCATCTTCTATTGAGTCGAGCGGAATGGATGCCGCTGTGGCTGAATGAGGGTCTAGCGGAGTTTTACCAAAACACAGACATCCGTGAGAAGGAAGTCGCACTCGGTCAGCCCAGCCCGGAGAACCTGCTGTTGCTGCGCCAGAACCGGCTGTTGCCCCTGGCGACGCTTTTTGTCATTGACCATACATCACCTTATTACCACGAGGAAGACAGAGGCTCGATCTTCTATGCGGAGTCCTGGGCGCTGACGCACTACCTGGAGCAAAGGAATTTCCGCGAAAAAACGAATCAGCTGGCAGACTACGCACAACTTTTGTCGCAGCACGTGGATGCCGTCACTGCCGCCACGCGCGCATTCGGGGACCTGAAACAGCTGCAGTCGGCGCTGGACGGGTATGTTCGACAAGGGAGCTTTCAATATTTCAGAATACCGGGAGCGACGGATGTGGATGACACCGCCTTCCAGTCTCATACGCTGGCCAATGCTCAGGCCGATGCCGTGCGAGCGGACTTTCTGGCTTACAACCAGAGAACTGCGGACGCGCGCGCGCTTCTCGACCGCATCTTGCAGGAAGATCCGAACAATGTACTCGCGCATGAAACCATGGGCTTTCTGGAATTTCAGGAACGGCATATGGATGAGGCCCGGAACTGGTACGCGCAGGCTGTAAAGCTGGACTCGCAGAGTTACCTGGCGCACTACTATTTTGCCGCCATCTCCATGAACGGGCCGTTGGATACGCCAGGAGAGGCGCAGGTGGAGAGCAGCCTGCGCGCCAGCATCAAGCTGAATCCGAGCTTTGCTCCGAGTTATGACCGGCTGGCGGCGTTCCTGGCCATGCATCACCGGAACCTGGACGAAGCGCGCATGATGGCATTGAGTGCGGTTCAACTGGAGCCGAGAAACTTAACCTACCGCATGCAGACGGCCAATGTCTTGCTCCAGATGGAGCGCGGCAAAGATGCGGTAGCCGTGATTCGCAATGCCATGAACCTGGCCAGCTCTCCGCAGGAAACCGCAATGGCCGAGGACTTTCTGCGACATGCAGAGGAATACGCGCAAGCGCAGGAACAGAACCAGCGCCTGAGCGAGCAAATGAAGGCGGGAACACCGGTGGCGGAAGCTACCGGCCGTGGGGCAGAAGGGGACGTCGCAACCGATTCCGCGGCGCGTGACGAGGCTCTTCCGAATGGACCTCACCATTTTGTGACCGGTGTCCTGAAAAACGTACACTGCATTACTCCGGCGATGGATCTGAATGTGCTCGCCGCCGGGAAAACGCTGGGGATGCATTCAGGCAACTATTTCAAGATCGACTACAGCTCGCTCGGCATCACTCTGAAGGGAAACCTCAACCCCTGCGCGGACCTGGAAGGAAGGCCGGCGAAGGTTGAGTATGTGAATTCGGCGAGCAAGGGTCCGGCTGCGATGGTGGCGATTGAGATTCACAAGTGAGAGAGTTCGTCAGTTTGCGGGGAGCTCGGATTTAGAGGGAGCCCGCGAGTCTGCCTGTGGTGACAACGTTTATAATAGAGAGATTCTTGTTCGGCGAAATTGCGGTCTGTGCGGATGGCCGCGAGGACAGCAGATTCCTCGCTTCGCTCGGAATAACAAATACGGAGTCGGCTAAAGGCTAAGAGCTTCTTTCCATGGACTTTAAACTCGTTTCCGATTACAAGCCGCAGGGGGACCAGGGTCGCGCGATTGAGTCGCTTCTGCGTGGGGTGTATGACCGCGAGCAGCATCAAGTTTTGCTGGGCGTCACCGGGTCAGGCAAGACCTACACCATGGCTAAGGTGATTGAGGCGGTGAACCGTCCGGCGCTGGTGATGGCGCACAACAAGACTCTGGCGGCGCAGCTTTATCACGAGTTCAAGAATTTCTTTCCGCATAACGCTGTCGAGTATTTCGTGTCTTATTACGACTACTACCAGCCCGAGGCTTACGTTCCGGCCGCCGATCTTTTCATCGAGAAGGAAGCAACCATCAACGATGAACTCGACAAGCTGCGGCTTTCGGCGACCAAGTCGTTGTTTGAGCGGCGCGATGCCCTGGTTGTCGCTTCCGTGAGCTGCATTTACGGCCTGGGCTCTCCCGAGGCTTACTACGGCATGATGTTGTTTCTGGAAAAAGGCCAGAAGATTACGCGCGAGGACATCACGCGCAAGCTGGTCGATATTCTCTATGAGCGCACCAACGGCGAGTTCAAACGCGGGACGTTTCGCGTGCGAGGCGACGTGATCGAGGTCTTCCCTACTTATGACGATATGGCTTACCGCATTGAATTGTGGGGAGATCAGGTGGAGTCGCTGGCGCAGATCGATCCGCTGTTCAGCACGGTGAAGCAGAAGTACATGCGGCTGCCGATTTATCCCAAGACGCATTACGTGATGAAAGATGAGACCCGGGCATCGGCGGTGGAGTCGATCAAGAAAGAACTGGCGTGGTGGGAAGTAGAACTGGAGAAGCAAGGGCGCGTGGTCGAGTCACAGCGCATTCACCAGCGGGTGAAGTTTGATCTGGAAATGATTAAAGTCATGGGCTACTGCCATGGCATTGAGAATTATTCGCGGCATTTTACGGGACGGATGCCGGGCGAGCCTCCGCCAACGCTGCTGGATTATTTTCCGCGGGATTTTCTGATGTTCATCGACGAGTCGCACCAGACCGTGCCGCAGCTGCGTGGGATGTATGCCGGCGACCGCTCGCGCAAGGAAACGCTGGTCGAGTATGGCTTTCGCATGCCGTCGGCGCTGGATAACCGTCCACTGACGTTTGAGGAATTTGAGCATCGCACGAATCAACTCGTTTATGTTTCGGCGACGCCCGGACCGTACGAACTGACCAAGTCGGCGGGTGTGGTGGTGGAGCAGATCATCCGGCCGACTGGGCTGATCGATCCTGAGGTCGAGGTGCGTCCAGTGAAGGGGCAGATTGACGACCTGCTGCATGAGATTCGCGCACGCGTAGAAAAGGGCGAGCGTGTGCTCGTGACGACCTTGACCAAGCGCATGTCCGAAGATTTGGCCGAGTATTACGCTGAGGTGGGCGTGAAGTGCCGCTACATGCATTCGGAGATTGAGACGCTGGAGCGGGTGAAGATTCTGCGCGACCTTCGTAAGGGCGAGTTCGATGTATTGATCGGGATCAATCTTCTGCGCGAAGGCCTGGATCTGCCGGAAGTTTCGCTGGTGGCGATTCTCGATGCGGATAAAGAGGGCTTTCTGCGGTCGTGGGGATCGTTGATCCAGACGATTGGGCGCTGCGCCCGGCATCTGCATGGACGCGCGATCCTTTATGCCGATCGCATGACCGATTCGATGAAGCGGGCAATGGATGAGACTCTGCGACGGCGTGAGATTCAAACTGCCTACAATCTGGAGAACGGGATTACGCCGGAGTCGATCATTCGTCCGCTGGATATGACGCTGGCTGGAATCATCGCTGCCGACTATACCGATCTGACCGGCGGTGAGGCGGAGGGAATGCCGGAATTCAAGTCGCAGCCGGAGTTAGACGCGTATGTTGTCAAGCTCGAAAGCGATATGCGCGAGGCGGCTAAGCACTTCGAGTTCGAGAAGGCGGCGAAGTTGAGGGATACGATTAAGGAGTTGAGGACTAAGGAGTGTTTGTTCGCGTAAGACTTCTGCGGACAGCGCAAATTTCTCCGGAATCTTTCATGAATGCAGACACGCTGATCGCTATCGTCGGAATGCTTTTCATGGTGTCTTTGGGCACCTGGTCTGCTTTGAAGGGAAGGTTCTTCGCTCGTAAACCTGCTATTGGTTTGCCACGGCATCGAATTCCCGACGTTACTCAGGAAGATGTAGAGAGGATCGTCCGTCGCGATTTTCCTGCCGAACAATTCCCAGAGATAATTGCGATTCTTGGAGGGTTCGACAGTCGATGGGAAAGCACGCGGATTCGTGTCCGAATTGCGGTGCTCAAGTTAGCTGATGGCGATGTGAAAGCATTGAGGAAAAACGTTGCGTCAGCTAACCAGGACTATCGGAACGTCCTTGTCCTAGCTGAGTACCCCGAGTATTGGAGAGCGATGTCGGACGTTCGCAATTTGCCACCCCCATTATCATTATGGAAGGAGCGCCAGCATATAACCGACGCCGATTGGAAGAACTATAAGAATTGGCTGCGCAAGTAAGATTCAGCTGTATTTAATCTAGGGCTCGGCAGGAAGTAGCATTTACGGGACACACGAATTTCGTGCTACACTGTTCTCGTGTCATCGAAACCCAATCTCCGTAACGTGACTGTAACCCTCGAAGAAGACGTCGCCCAGTGGGCTCGCATCGAGGCGGCGCGCCGGGACACCAGCGTTTCCCGGCTGCTGGGAGAACTGTTGAAAGAGCGGATGACTGCCCTCGACGCGTATGAAAAAGCTATGCGGCGGGCACTGGGACGCAAGCCCTTTCTTCGTAGCGATGGCCGCTACCTGACGCGCGAGGAGGTCCATGACCGCTCCCGTCTTCGTTGACTCGAATGTGTTTCTTTACGCCTTAGACGAGGCGAATCCCAAGAAACAGCAGGCCGCACGAAACTGGCGGGCGGAGTTGTGGAAGAGCCGGCGAGGGCGCGTCAGCTTCCAGGTACTCGGGGAGTTCTACGTCAACGCGATGCGGAAACAGCCCGCAGCTCGCGACGAAGTGCGCGCCGAGGTGCGCGACCTTCTGGCGTGGAATCCCGTAATCGCGGACGGGATACTGCTGGAGCAGGGATGGAAGATACAGGACCACTACCAGTTCTCGTACTGGGACGCGCTAATCGTCGCCGCAGCCAAGTTGTGCGGGTGCCGTTACCTACTCACCGAGGATTTGCAAAGCGGGCAGAAGTTAGATGGAATCGAAGTCGTGAATCCGTTTCTGCGTGGTCCCGAGTCGATCTAACTGGTCAAATCTTCCAACCCCAGAGCAACAACCTTACCTACCGACCGTACGCTGCACTTGCCGCCAGCGGTTTGCGGTGAAAGGTGTAGCCGTCGAAGGTTTCGGAGCGGAAGTTCAGGTTTGGGGCGCAGAGTTTTTCGGTTTGGCTTAGGAAAAGGTATCCGCCGGGCTCCAGGTAGAGATGCAGGCGCTCGAGCAGGGCAATCTTCTGAGCGCGCGAGAAGTGCGGCAGCACGTCCATGCAGAAGATGCAGTCGAAGCGTCCGATGTAGCCGGGCCGGGCCAGATTCATGCAATTGAAAGTGACCAGGCTACGCAAGCGCGGCTTGACCAGCAGGTGGTTCGGGTTGGATGGAACATTCTGCGATCGGGTGGCAGCGCCGTTCCTGGTCGGATTTTGGATTTGGCTTAGGCCGTCGCTCTCGGTTTCGTCCTGAGTTTGGTTGACCCCGTTTGGTGAAATGATGGGCGAACTGATTTTCGAGAAGTAGTTGCGGATGGTGGCTGGCGGCAGGCCATCGAGCGCCGACTGCGGATACACGCCGCGATCCGCAGCTTCGATGTTGCGCGGCAGCAAGTCGCTGCCCACGATATGAATCGAGAAACCGGTGCTGAGGTTCGCGGAACCGGAAGCGGTTGGTCCGGCATCGGCGATGCCTCCGCTGCGCGCGACGGTCGACTTTCCGTTGCCGTTGCCGTTTCCATTCGAGCCGTTTGTGTTGTTCCCGGAATTCGCGCCATTGCGGCTCAAGGCGTCGCAGACCGCGATGGCGATGGAATAGGTTTCTTCTCCAGTGGAGCAGCCGGCGCTCCAGATGCGGAGCGGACTCGGCCCGTCGGCCGACTTGCGGGCGCAAAGCACGGGTACAACCTGCCGTGTCAACGCGTTGAGCGCACCGGGATGACGGAAGAAACCGGTATTGACATTGACCAGTCCATCGAGGAGGGATGGCAGGCTGGAAGGGTCCTGATCGGAGGAGCGAAGACGTTCCAGCAGCGCGGCCGATGATCCCAGGCCTTGGGCCTCGATGCAATCGGCGACGTGGGCGGCCAGGGCGCTGTTGGGACAATCGAGAACGACTCCGGTTTGGCGCTCGACCAGCAGGCGCAGCTCCGAGAGCTCGTGTTCAAGGATGGTGCTGGTCGCAATTAACTTATGCATAGAGTTTTTCCCCAAGCGCAGCGCGAAACTTCGCGTGCCTGCCAAGCCAGATCAAGTCGGCATTTTCCCAGGGGAGGGTGAAATCCGTTTCAATCTTGTTTCAGTCGCCTTGCTTCAGTCGCCCGCTGCGGCAGCGACGCGGTACTTGCCCGAATCGCGTTCCACCTGCTGAGCGACCACGTTCATTTCCTTTTCAATCGACGAGAAGCGCTGCAGCACCTCGTGGATGCGCAGCGTCATGTTGCGAATAGTTTCAATCTGGGCGCGGGCCTGGGCCGAAAGGCTGCCGGGTTCGATCAGCAGCAGGTCGGAATTGCCCAGAAGCGAAGTGAGCGCGTTGTTCAGGCCGTGGCGCATCTCGAGCATGTAGCGGCCGAGCATGGCCTGGCGTTCTAGCGTGGCGCAAGCTTCTTCGGACGAGCGGGCGCGGGCTTCGGCGGCGGCGCGGAGCACGGCTTCACCCGCGGCCGGAATCAAAACGTTCAGCCAGTTTTCGTCACAGCGCAGGACCGAGGTGCGCGGCCAGCGCGCGCGCACCAGTTGCGCGGTAGATGCGTCCTGGCAGACGCAAAACAGGGGTTGCTGAGTCGAATGTAAGGGTTCCAGAACCACAGAAAGCACTTCGCGGCGCAGGGGGCCGACGATAGCGACCGCGAAGTTATCGATCGAACGTGGCCAGAGATCTCCGCTGAGCAGCGTGAACGTGGGCACGTGACGCTCCATTTGCCAGCGCGTGGTGATGCTCCGGGAAAACTCCACGTCGTCGGAGATAACGAGTACGGTCGGATGATCCACTTGCTGGTTTCCTCTTCGCGCTTATTTCTTTTTGCCCGGTTGCGAGTCAGCATCCGGATTCCAATCCTGTGGTTCGGCGGAGACTTCGAAATCTGGAGCATCGGCATTAGCGACAGCAAATTTGGCTTTCGGCTTCGCGGCCGGACTTGGCGCGGCTGACTTTGGTGCGGCGGCCGGCGGTGCAATCGGCTGCGGCGCTGCCGCCTTTGGTGAAGCCTGGTTCACCGGTGCCGGCTTCACAGCTCTGGCACCGCCTGCCGCAGCGGCAGCGGCGGCCATGGCTCGCGGCGCAGCTGTGGTTGATGCGGATCCCGCGTCTTTGGCGGCTGAACCGCGGCCCAGGGCGCCATCCACGGAGGCGCGAAGGTCGACCAGCATGCGCAACGGCTGGCCGGAAGAATACTCAGCCTGGAACATGACCTTCCAGGACTGGCAGATCATGCGCAGGCGAATAATCGGTTCCTGAGCGGAGAACTGCGCGCGGCGGCAGTCGATGGTGGCCACGCCTTTTTCTTCCAGCTCAGTGAGGCCGTCGAGAATGTTGTTGAGATCGGCGAGCATGAGGCGGAAGAAGGCACGCCGCATCAAGTATCCGAAACGAGTAAACGCGACCAGCGCCACTGGCATGTAGAACAGATCGCCAGCCTGGGTCTTGGCCTTTCGTCCCTGCTCGAGCACTCCGCCGTGAAGCAACTCGTCGAGCGAGCGGCAGCGGCGGGAGGAATCGAGTACACGGTCCAAAGCGTTCAACCATACTGGAGTCTTGAGTTCGACCTCGCCGAGAACCGGTTCCAGCGCCTGGGCCACATAAGCGATGTCAGCGTTGCTGTCGTCGAGTTCGGTGGGAGCGCTTTGGCTGAAATACTGCACCAGCAGGAAATCGATCTTGTCGCGGACGGAATCGTTGCGTGTGGTCTTGGCCAAGAAGTGCTGCAGCAGGGCGATGAGACCGTCGGGATCGACGAGCGAACTGGTTTGGAGGAACTGGCGCAGCTGGTGAACCTGGATTTTGTCATCCATCTGGTTCAGCCATTGCTGGGCCTGCTCGACGGACTCGCGTCCGGGCGTGTCCACGTGGGCCTCGAGATCGGCGCAGCCGGGCAGGTCGATGACGAACTCGCGAGCCATTTCGGCGTAAATGGGATGAAGGCGGCGCGCGCTCGACCATACGGCCGCTAGATCCGGAGCTGGCACCGATGCTGGCGAAGACGACGGCTGCGACGACGGCGGTTGCGATAAGGTCATGGTTTTACGATCCAGTTGGGAACTGAGTTGAGAAAGCGGGCTGCCACGACGGTTGTGCCCGGGTGGTATTGCACCGCAACCACCGAAGCTTCCGTATCGAGCGAGCCATCCGAGTTACGGAGCCGCAGGATGTCGGCGAACTCCAGCGGCGTGGTGCAGGCAAACAGAACTTCGCGCGCGGTTCCGAATTCGATGACGGTACTTTCCTGGACTTCCGCCCGGCCGGTCTGGCTCGGATTGCTCGCGTTACCGTTGCGGGTGAACTGAACCGGAATGCGAACCGGCGTCGCTTCGGGGAAAAAGCGCGCCAGCCCGGCGACGGTGCTGGTTTGCCCGGTCCGCGACTGAGCTGTGCCTTGTTGCGCCAAACGATGCCAACCCTTTCCCTGCGGTCCTGTGAGACAGCCGCCCCTTAGACAAGCTTTAGTGAAGCCTGTCGGCTGTCCGCCGGGCCATGCCCGGCCATAAATGCGGTTGGGCTCCCTCCCTTCCCGGTTAGGAAGAGTTTTTGGGGAGCCAGAACGCGCGGTTACGGCAGAAAGAGATGCACGACCGAGACCACAGTGCCGAACGGAAGGACTAGCACTGGGGAGCTAGGGTTTTCAGCAGGTTGCAAGCGGAGTGCATGCGACGGAGCCGGTGTTGGCGAGACATCAGTCTCAGGGTGAGACAAGAGTCTCACCTACCCCATAACATTTCCTCTGGATTGGGGTTCATTAAGGAGACGTTCAGACTGATCTGTTATTCTTGTGGGCCACTAAAGAATCCACTGAGCGTGCCGTCCGAGCGTTTTCGCCTGTTCGTGGCGCTCGCGCCTGGGCTGCTGACAGGCACGCTCGGGAAGACCCTGTTCGCAGCGGCCATTTTCAGCATCCAATCTCGACCGGGAATTCTGCGAAGCTCGGGTTTCGCGAAAGAAGCTAGGGAGGGAATTTCTATGAAAACATCTCTGAAGTTAGGCTGGTGGGGCGCGGTGCTTGGGATGGCGCTCGCTACCGTCGTTTTACCAACAGTATCCGCAGCTCAAGATCAGGACGATCCTCCTGGGCGCGTTGCCCGCCTCGGGTATTTGCAGGGTTCGGTTTCATTTCAGCCAGCCGGGGAAACGGATTGGGTAGGAGCCGTGCCCAACCGCCCTATGAGCACGGGTGACCAACTGTGGACCGATCAGGACTCGCGAGCCGAAGTGCAACTGGGCTCGGCGGTGATTCGATTGGGAGCGAATACCGGCTTCTCTTTCCTGAACCTCGATGACGATACGGTGCAGATCCAACTCAGTTCGGGCGCGATCAATGTCACGGTGCGCCGGCTTAGTGACGGGGACGACTTCGAAGTCGATACTCCCAACCAGGCGTTTACGATTTTCCAGCCAGGGCACTATCGCGTGGAAGCGAGCGCCGATGGAAACTATACGGTCATCAGCGTCCGCGCGGGTGAAGGCCAGGCCACCGGTAATGGCCAGAGCTTTGACCTGCGTGGCGGGCAGCGAGGCACATTCAGCGGGACGGACTCGCTCTACGCCGATGTCGAGCCGATTTATGATCCCGACGAATTCGATACCTGGTCCGAAGGTCGCGATCACCGCTACGACTTTTCCCGCTCGGCCCAGTATCTGTCGCACGATGTCGTTGGCTATGACGATCTCGATGATTACGGCGACTGGCGCGACGATTCGAACTACGGCCATGTCTGGTTTCCTAACCGGGTTGCCGTCGGCTGGGCTCCGTATCACGAAGGCCATTGGGATTGGATTTCCCCCTGGGGATGGACTTGGGTGGATGACTCCTCGTGGGGTTACGCGCCCTTTCATTACGGACGCTGGGTGAGTGTCGGCGGACGATGGGGCTGGGTGGCTGGTCCGGTGGCGGTGCAGGCGGTGTATGCGCCAGCGCTGGTGGTCTTTATTGGCGGCGGACCTGGTGGCTGGGGCGGGAACGTGGGCTGGTTCGCGCTCGGACCTCGGGAAGTGTATGTGCCGTCGTACCATGTCAGCGAGGCGTACGTGACCCGGGTCAACGTCAGCAGTACGACAGTCACGAATGTCACAGTAACAAACATCTACCGCACGACCATCGTCAACAACACAACCAACGTTACGAACATTACGTACGCCAATCGGAATGTCCAGGGTGCTGTGATGGTAGTGCCGCAGCATGCGTTTGTAAGCGCGCAGCCGGTGGCAAAAGTAGCGGTTGCAGTGAGCGTGCGCGACATCGCGGCAGCGCCGATGAGCGCCCGAGTTGCGGTGGCTCCTACGAGAGAGAGTGTTTTGGGGGCTAAGGCTGCGACTGCGGGCCGCGTGGCTGCGCCTCCGGCGGCAGTAGCAAGCCGGCAGGTTGTCGCCAAGAAAACGCCGCCGCCGCCACCAGTGCCTTTTGCAAAACAACAGCAGGCGCTGGCGGCGCATCCGGGGCAGCCGTTGGCAAGGAGCGAAGTGCAAACCCTGCGTCCAGCCGCCGCGGCGGCAGCGCGACCGATGGTGAAGGTGGCTCCTCCGGCAAAGCCGGCGACGCCGAATGTGGGACATCCGGCCAACTTGCCGGGAGGCCAGCCCGCTGGCGCTCGACCGGGTCAACCCTCCAGCGCTCCGCCGGCGAATCAACCCATGAATCGGCCCGCCAATCAACCTGCTCCGGCCGAACGGCCAGCCGCGGCTGCTCCGGCTCAACCGAATCGGGCACCGGCCGCGCAGCCGAGTCAGCCCGCGCCGGCTCAACCGAACAATCGTCCGGCAATGAACGAGCCGAATAGTCGTCCGGCACCGACACAGCCGAGCAACCGTCCGGAGCCAGCACAGCCAAGTAACCGTCCGGAACCCGCCAGGCCGGAAGCTACTCAGCCTGCGCCGAACAGGACTCCGCCTGCACCGGCTGCGCGCCCGCAAACTCCTCCGCCGGCCGAGCGCACGCCTCCTCCAGCGGCGACCAAGCCGGCTCCGCCACCGGAGCGCACACCGCCTCCTGCGACTGCGAAACCTGCGCCGGCTCCGCAGAAGCCGCCACAGAAGCCGCAGACGCCTGAGGAGAAAAAGAAGGAAGAAGAAAAGCAGAAGAAGGAGCAGAAGCCTCAGGGCGAGTAGAGGCTGAACTGCGAGATGTGAGGCGTACAGGCACCCTGAGTGTTTCAGGGTGCTTTTTCACTGGGCAAAGGAATGACTGAAAATGGCGGCGCATCCTTGAGAACGGAAGCGCCGCCGAGATGCGTGTCGAGTTATTTCAACGTAATGTCGCGTGTCAGGATGCTAGTAACGGTTCGTCCGTTTTGCACACGCTTGTCGATCACCTGCTGTTCCTTACCCTTGTCGCCATAATGACTCATGCGGAGATCGAGAACCTTCTGTGCGAGTCCGTCGAGGGCCGCGAAGTTTTTATAGCTGATGGCGAAGCCAATATCCCAGTCATCTGGATTGGCTTTCGTACTGTTCAGGAAGATGCTGTAGTTTTCGATCAAGCCAGCCTTCTTCTCCGCGTCCCAGATCGGTTTGATGTTGGTTTTCAGATCGTCCATGAACGCGTTGAAGCGTCCGGGCAATATTTGGACCAAGGTGACCCGAGTGACTCCCCCCTCGGAGTATTGGTCTTGTGCGACTGCCGTGGCGACCGACAAAAAGGAAAGACAGAGTACCGCAACTGCTAAGCGACTAGCTTGCTTCATAAACATTCGCCTCCCTGAAATTGATGCCGCCGGAGTCTAATTGATCAGGTGGTTGCGGTAAAGACCCCAAAGGAATGAGCCGAGCTCACTGCAGCGAGTGGCTTGATGTTCCAGAACTTGGACTTCCGCTGATGTTGTAGCGTTTGAGTTTGCGGTAGAGAGTGGCGCGGCTGATGCCGAGCATGCGTCCGGCGAGAGCTTTGTCGCCTTTGACCTGCTCGAAGACGCGCTGGATGGTGGCGCGTTCGATGTCTTCGAGGTCTGTAGTTGAGAGCGGAACGATACTCTCACCGGAACTCGATTCAGCAGAGGCCGCAAGGTCGGAAACCAACTCCAGCGCGGAATCCGAGCCCAGCCTCGATGCCGGCGAAGTTAGTCCTGCGGAACCCATGGCAGCGATGGTGGGGGGCAGATCGCCGAGGTCGATCAGGGTTCCATTGCCCAGAGCGACGGCGCGTTCTACGCAGTTTTCCAACTCGCGCACATTGCCCGGCCAGTCGTAGTTCATAAGCGCCTTCATGGCGGTGTTGGACACTCGCAGATCCGCGCCGGGAGCGTAGCGTTCGCAAAACCAGTTCACCAGCATCGGGATATCGCTGCGGCGCTCCCGTAATGCGGGCACGTGCACTGTAACCACGTTCAGTCGAAAATAAAGGTCTTTGCGGAAGGTTCCGGCTTTGTAGGCGGCTTCAAGATCGCGGTTGGTGGCGGCGATGATGCGCACGTCCACTTTGACGCGCTGGTTGCTTCCCACGGGACGCACTTCCTTTTCCTGGAGCACGCGCAATAGCTTGGCTTGCAACTCCAGTGGCAGTTCGCCGATTTCATCGAGGAAAACCGAGCCGGTGTCGGCTGATTGAAACAGTCCCTGCTTGGATTTCAGGGCGCCGGTGAAGGCTCCTTTTTCGTAGCCGAAGAGTTCGCTCTCGATCAGCGTTGGCACGAGCGATCCGCAATCCACGGCTACGAAGGGACGGTTGGCGAAAGCGCCGCGGAAATGAATGGCGCGGGCGATCAGTTCCTTACCCGTGCCGCTTTCGCCGGAGATGAGCACTGCGGTGCGCGTGTCCTTGAGCCTAGAGGCGACGCGCAGAACTTCCTGAATCTTGGCGGAGGAGCCAACGATGCCGTGCACTGCGGTTTCGGAATCCATGCGCTGGCGCAGGAATTCGTTCTCCTCGACCAGGCGGACTTTCTCAGCCATGCGACGCAAGAAGAGCCGAAGTTCTTCCAACGGAGAAAACGGCTTGGTGATGTAGTCGTAGGCGCCGAGTTTCATGGCTTGAACCGCGGTCTCAATGGAGCCGTGTCCGGTCATGAGCGCGACCTCGGTGCGGGGCAGAAGTTTCTTCACCCTCTCCAGGAATTCGAGGCCTGACATGTAAGGCATTACCATGTCGCTGAGGACAACGTGAACAGGTTGTTCCTCGAGCAGGGACAAGGCGGACTCGCCGCTGTCGGCTTCGAGACAGATGAACCCAAGGGCTTCGCCGACGGTGACGCAGAGCTTGCGGATGCTCTGCTCGTCGTCGACGATCAAGAGACGGACGCGGAGGTCTTCTCTATTGAGATCGGATCTGCCGAGATCTCTGTCTAGAGCGGTCTTCGCTAAAGGCAACTTGCCGGACACAGGATTCACCGGGCTTTCCCCATTGTTTTTTCGACAGCGGAAATAAGGTCCTGCACGCGGAAAGGCTTCTCCAGATAAAGAGCGCCGATGTTGCGCAGGGTGGTCACAGTTTCCTCGTTGGCGTAGTCGCCGGTAATGATGACGACTTTGTGTTCAAGATCGGGACGATTGGCGGAAATCCAGGTGTGCACCTGGGCGCCATCGACGCCGCCGGGGGTGCGCATGTCGGAGACTACACCCAGGAATTGGCCCTTTTCCAGGAGGCGCAGGGCCTCAGCGCCGGACTCGACGCACACTACGTCGTAGCCGTTGCGCTCGAGAGTGGCGCTCACCAGAGCCATGATGGAAGGCTCGTCTTCGATAAGTAGAACAGGTAAGAAGGCCGGTCGAACGGCGGGGGTTGTCATTTTTGTATTACTCCTGCGGCCACACCCAGAGAAGCAGTGTGGGGCGCTACGGGAAAGCGGACAATGAAGGTGGCTCCCGGTCCGTTGGAATTGTTGCGGCAGAGAATCTCACCTGCGTGCTCCTTCATGATGCCGTAGCAAATACTGAGGCCGAGGCCAGTTCCCTTGCCGACCTCCTTGGTGGTGAAGAAGGGATCGAAAATGCGATCGGGATGAGAAATGCCATACCCGTTGTCCGTAAAAGAAACTTCGACGGCGTCGCCGACTTTGGTGGTCATGATCTCGATGCGGGCGGGACGGCCGACTTCATGCACAGCATCGTAGGCGTTGTTCAGGATGTTGAGGAAAACCTGCTGCAACTGGTGGGCGTCGCCGATGACATCGGGCAGTCCTTCGTCGAGGTGTTCGATGATTTCGACTCCGTGACTGTTGAAGTCGTAAGAGCGCAACTGGATGGTGCGGCGCAGGATCACGTTGAGCTGCACGGGGTTGCGCTGGGGCGGCATCTGGCGGGCAAAGCTGAGCAGGTTCTGCACGATCTGTTTGGTGCGTTGCGCTTCCTGCAGGATGACGCGCAGGTCTTTTAGCGCAGTGGCCGGGAGGTCGGGATTCTCCAGAAGCAGGTCGGCAAAGCCGAGAATCGCGGTTAACGGATTGTTCACCTCGTGTGCGACGCCGGAGACCAGTTGTCCGACGGCTGCCATTTTCTCGGCGTGCACGAGTTTGCCGCGCAGTTCGGCCGAGTCGGTGATGTCGGTCATGACCACCACTATGCTGTTGATGTTGCTCTGCTCGTCGCGCATAGGGCTGAGGTTGACGGAGAACTGACCGAGATGACCGTTGCCGCGCAAAATCTGCAGTTCCAAATTGTCGACCTGTCCACCGCGAAGAATGGCTTGCAGCGCATCCGACAGGGGGCGCACATAACCGGGAGCA
>Ga0209624_10000984_pt1 | contig 23827 bp, 20 predicted proteins | sample JacPinW_OM2H0_O1_FD_188565 | JGI IMG/M metagenome (GOLD analysis project Ga0209624, IMG submission 188565) | Forest soil microbial communities from Algoma, Ontario, Canada - Jack Pine, Ontario site 1_JW_OM2H0_O1 (SPAdes) (version 2) | ecosystem: Environmental > Terrestrial > Soil > Boreal...
CCTTGGCAGCATCGCAGTTGGATCTTTCCCCGCGATCCAGATTTCGCAGCCAAGGCGGGACGAATTCTGGACCTCTATGAACGCCTGTGGGAGGGAGTTCCTCTCCTCCCTACCGACTTTGTCATTTCCGCCGACGAAAAGAGCAGCGTGCAAGCTCGCCGTCGCAAGCAACCCACTCTACCTCTGGCTTCCGGCCGTCCGACTCGCGTAGAGCATGAGTACTTCCGAGAAGGCGCCTGGACCTATCTGGCGGCTTGGGACGTCCATCGCGCCAAATTATTCGGTCGCTGTGAAAAGAAAAACGGGATCGCCCCTACCGATCGCCTCATGGCTGAGGTCATGACCCAAGAGCCTTACCAGTCTGCCCACCGCGTCTTTTGGATCATGGACAACTGCTCGGCTCATCGCGGCCAGAAAGCCGTACAGCGCATTCGCTCGCAATGGCCCAATGCCATCCTGGTGCACACCCCCATCCACGCCAGTTGGCTCAACCAAATCGAAATCTACTTCCTCAGTGAACACCCAAAAGCGGCCATACATGAACACCTGAAAAGCGGCCATACTTTCAGAAGAAACGTCCAGGACATTGACAGCAGCGGGAGGGTAAGTAGCCTCTCGCAATATGGCGAATGTCTTGAAAGACGAGAAGAAACAACAAATCATAGCGTTGGGACGACTGGGATGGTCTCTGCGAAAGATCCAGAAGGCCACGCGAGTACGTCGAGAGACCATCAGCGCCTATCTGCGAGGCGCAGGTGTGGAAATATGGCCGCCGGGAAGGTGGAAGCGCGAAGGTAAGGCAAAACCGGCCATACAAGTGATCACCGGCTCGGAGGCAGCAAAACCGGCCATTCCGGAGTCCGGCGGTCACCCCAACTTCAACCTCAACCCCAACCCCGAAAACCTTTCCACGAAGGGAAAAGCAACCGCGACTTCAAAACCGGCCATAGCGGTGATCACCGACTTTGGCGTGGGGTTGAGCGGCAAGGAGCCAGAAAACTCGGAAGTCGTGGGGTCGGCGAGCACCTGTAAACCCTACCGGGAAATCATCGAGCTGGGTCTGAGTCGAGATCGCAATGCCATGGCCATCTGGCAGGATCTGGTCTCCGACTACGGATTCCAGGGTGGCTATCAAAGCGTTCGACGCTTCGCTTACAAATTACGCGGAGCCCAAGTACCACACGCGCGGGCGGTGATCCTCACCGCCCCAGGTGAAGAAGGGCAAGTTGATTACGGCAGCGGGCCGATGGTGCGCGAACCGAAAAGCGGCAAGTATCGACGCACCCGTTTGTTCGTGCTCACGCTGGGCTATAGTCGCAAAGCGGTGCGGTTGCTGGTTTTCCGCTCCAGCACGCGCATCTGGGCCGAGCTCCACGAGAAGGCATTTCGTCGATTAGGCGGTGTTCCGCGCATCCTGGTGTTGGACAATCTCCGCGAAGGCGTACTCGTTCCCCACGTCTACGACGCCACGCTCAATCCCCTCTATCGCGACGTGCTCGCTCATTACGGTGCCCGTCGCTCTCCCCTGCCGCATCCAGGATCCAGATCGAAAAGGAAAAGTCGAGCGCAGTGTCGGACACACCAAAAACACGCCGCTCAAGGGAAAACGCTTCGAGAGCTTGGAGGAAGGGCAAGCCTATCTGGATCGCTGGGAAACGAACTGGGCGGATACGCGCATTCACGGCACCACGAAACGGCAAGTGGCTGCCATGTTCGCAGAAGAAAAACCAACCCTGCTCCCGCTGCCGGTAGAACCGTTTCGTTATTACCAGTACGGCGAACGGGTGGTGCATCTGGATGGCTGTGTCGAAGTCGAAGCCGCGTATTACGGTCTACCGCCAGGCTGGATCGGACGCGGGGTGAAAGTCCAATGGGATGAGCTCTACGTCCGTATCCTCGATCCCAAGAACGGGTTACTCCTGCGAGAACATGTACGTCAGAAACGCGGCTGGCACCGCATTCAGCCCGAGGACCACCCCGCAGCAAACTCCCTTCCGTGTGGTGCAGGTGCTCGGCCGTGCCGGCCGAGTGGGCACTCATGTCGGTACACTTTGCAAGCTTATTTATAGCCAACAGGGCGAAGTGGGCGTGCGCCGCATCCTGGGCGTTCTCTCCCTAGCCAAAAAGTACGGCACCGCTGCCGTCGATGAAGGTTGCGCAGCCCTCGAGATGGGCGTGCCCGAATATCGTTTCGTGCGTCGCTACCTTGAGCGTTGTCCGCAAGCTCCGCTCAGTCTGCGCCAGGTCGATCCCTTGATCCGCGAACTGGTGCACTACCGTGATCTGATCCAAATCAAAACCAAGGAGCAAAGTGAATGAATCTCATCGAGTTGAATCGTGCTTTACGACAACTGCGGCTGGGTGGAATCGCGGCCGTGCTCGAGATGCGTCTGCACCAGGCTCAGGTCGAATCCATGGCACCCATCGACCTGATCTCCTGCCTGGTCTCGGACGAACTCACCCGTCGTGGCGACCGTTTGCTGGAACGTCGGCGAAAGCAAGCTCAGTTTCGCGATCCGCAAAAAACCCTCGACAACTTCGACTTCACTTTCAATCCCAAGATGAATCGCAGTCTGGTTTTCGATCTGGCGACCGCTGCCTTCATCGCCCGTCACGAAGACTCTCTTTTTGTCGGTCCACCCGGCGGCGGCAAAAGCCATCTGGCACAGGCCATCGGCCAGGCCGCCATCCAACAAGGCTATCGTGTGCTCTACCGCGAGACCCACACCTTGCTCGAGGAACTCGCCGAAGCCTCGATCGACGGTACCCGCAAACAGCACATCGAGTCTCTGGTCACTGTACCTTTGCTGATCATCGATGACTTGGGCATGCGGAAGTTATCCCTCACCGCCGCCGAGGAGCTCCTGGAAATCATCATGCGACGCTATGAGCGTGCCGGCACAATCATTACTTCGAACCGACCTGTCGATGACTGGGGGAAACTGCTGGGCGACAGCGCAGCGGTTACCGCCATGCTCGATCGCTTGCTGCATCATGGCCACGTGCTGAAATGCGGCCCACGCAGCTGGCGCACAAAAACGGGCTTGCCTCCGCAGCAGGCGGCAGGATAGAACAACCTATGTCTTGGACGGCTTCCAAAGTATGGCCGGTTTTGAACTGATCATGTATGGCCGCTTTTCAGGTGATCACTGAGGTCTACTTTTCTATCGTCCAGAGAAAGGTGCTCACTCCAAATGACTTCCTCTCTCTGGTTCAGCTTGAGCAGCGGCTATTAAATTTCCAAAAGCATTATCAGCAAACTGCTTCTCCGTTTCAGTGGTCCTTCACTCGCAAAGATCTCAACGCCTTATTGACCAAACTGTCCGCAAAAGCGCTCGCCGCTGCCGCCTGACATAACGAGTCGATTACGTCACCGTAATTCCGAACCAGAGTACTTAGCTAAGGGCCGATTCGGGGATACCGACAGCTTAGACTTGCCTAGGTTCGATGCACCGCCGCCGACTGCGGGCAGCGAGATTCGCAATGACTTCTGCGACTAAGTTGAGCATGTGGAACGGGAAAGACTTGGTTCCCCATTCGGATTGAAAAACCTTTTCAAAAGCAAGAATCGAGACTCGAACAAGTCGTAGCTGATTTTGGCAATTAGAAAAACCACGATCATTTCCGATATCAGCCCCACAATCCTTTCAGGGAAATTCAATCGGTCCCAGAGGCCGACGCGATTCCCAAGAACGCGGATTGGAAGAAATATGAATAAGTGATACACGTAGATCCCGTAGCTATACTTGCCGGCAGTTCGTAGCCACTCCAGGGTCAGCACATGATCTATCCACTTGATGTGATGGGGCGATATGGCAACGAGTGCTCCGGAAAGCAACGCAAAGCCTGTAATACCGAGAGTAGTCATCCAGTTTTGCGTGCCTACGAGTTCACGATGATGAAAAGCAGCGATATAGGCCATAATCATGAGGCCAACGGAACCGGAGGCAACAATCCATCGCATCGGAACAGGTCTCTTGTGGCGAAACATATAAATGGCGCAGGCTGCCCCCAAGAATAGGCCATCTACCCTGCTGGAGGTGATCTGCGCTAAGCCAAAGCTAGTTCCAAAGTAATGTAAAGAGAGGAATATCCGGAGCGGCAACGCACAAGCAACTCCTATGTAGCAAATCGATGCAATTGTCTTTTCCGGCAATAACGAAATGACGAGAGGCCAGATGAAATAAAACTGCTCTTCAACAGCCAGACTCCAGTAAGCACCCCAAATCCCCGACATAATTTTTTCGCCGTGCCAAAATATGGGCCAGTTCTGGACATAAAAGAAGTAAGCGACCTTCCATGAAGCCCAGGCAGGCAACTGCCTCGCAAAGGCCGCGGAAACATGCCCCCCCATCACGCTCAGCGTCAAGACCAGGTAGTAAATCGGAAATATCCGCAACACGCGACGCGCATAAAAGGATGAAAAGTAGTTTTCAGATGTCCTTGTGCGCAGCAGAATCCCAGTAATCAGAAAGCCGGAAAGCACAAAGAAGAGATCCACTCCGCCCCACAGTGGCACACATGCATAACTCAACAATTTATCCGCCAGAGAGTGGTGCGAACCGCCAAAGAGTCCGCTTAATCCAGCTCCGTGAGAACATAATACCCCGACAATGGCCAGACCCCGTATGCCGTCGAGCTCAGGAAAATGTCGTTCGGATTGTACTGTGGAGCGAGTCTCCCTCATTTTCTGTCCACAGTGTCGTCCACGATTGGATGATTATCACACAGTAACTCTCGCGCCCGCTGCCAGTCCGAGGCGCGTGCAAGGATTTCCCGCACGGGGTTTCCCTCTGCGGCGACAATGCTTGTGGACCGGCTAAAATTCAAAGCCTCTGCGGGATATTCGCATGCGTGACACTCTAAACAATCCCAGAGTTGGTCGCGAAGCTGTGCCTGAAATATCATCGGGTCGCAAAGTAAGCATACACAATGAGGCACTCCCCGTGTACCGTATGGACTTGAGGCGATGTCTCGCAGACAACAGATAAAGGGAAACGCTTCCGGCTTAGGTAGCGCAGGGCTTGGGAGCACCAAAGGATGGGAATGAAAGCAGTCATATTGGCGGGCGGGCTGGGGACGCGGCTCAGTGAAGAAACGGTTACACGCCCCAAGCCGATGGTCGAGATCGGCGGTCGACCGATCCTGTGGCACATTCTCAAGATGTATTCGCAACACGGAATCAACGACTTCATCATTTGTTGCGGATATAAGGGATATCTCATCAAGGAGTACTTCGCGAACTATTTCTTGCACATGTCGGACGTCACTTTCGACATGAAAGAGAACCGAATGCAGGTGCATCAGAGCGTCGCAGAGCCCTGGCGCGTAACCCTGGTCGATACCGGAGATAATGCGGGCACTGGAGGACGGCTCAAGAAAGTGGCTCATTATCTTGAGCACGAGGATGTGTTTTGCATGACGTACGGGGACGGTGTAAGCGATGTCGATATTTCGGCAGCGATCGACTTCCACAGGAGTCACGGCCGCAGCGTGACCGTGACGGCAGTGCAACCGCCGGCGCGATTCGGAGGATTGGGCATTGACGGGACCACCATTTCCGCTTTTCAGGAGAAGCCAAAGGGCGAGGGCGGATGGATTAATGGTGGATTCTTTGTTCTCTCCCCGTCGGTTCTCCATGAGATCCGCGATGATTCCTCGATGTTCGAAAGCGAGCCGATGCAGAACCTCACCTCCAAACAGCAGGTGCAAGCGTATTTTCATCACGGTTTCTGGCAGCCGATGGACACATTGCGAGACAAACAACGGCTCGAAGAACTCTGGGCCAGCGGAAGAGCGCCATGGAAAACGTGGTAAATCCGTGCGCCCGCAGCTTCATACCGCATTCCAGGGCGGTTGGCCTCCGTTCTGGAGGGAACGCGCATAAGCTTGACTATAGAAGGGACGGCGCCGCAGGTCCTTGCGATGGGTTGACGTCGGAGATGAGCATCTCTCTTTTGGAAGACTGATGAGCCCAGCGAACCCTCTTCCCCGGCAGGATCTGGAATTGATTCTGCAGCACACAGCTTCCCTGTGGGAGGAAGTCCGCGGCCAGCGTATTTTTCTGACCGGAGGAACTGGATTCTTCGGCTGCTGGCTCGTAGAGACTTTTTGCCATATCAATCAAGTTCTTGGCCTCGGCGCACGCATGGTTATCCTCACCCGTAACCGGACGGCGTTTGCAGCCAAGTGTCCGCACCTTGCTAAGAATTCCACTATTGCACTGCACACCGGCGATGTACGCAGCTTTTCGTTTCCCGATGGTGAGTACAGGTATGTTCTTCACACGGCGACCCAGGCGAGCGCCAAGCAGGCTGCTGATGGCCCTCTGGAAATGCTCTCGACCATCATCGCAGGGACAGAACGCACGCTCGAATTTGCCATCTCGCACGGAGCCAGAAAGTTCCTTCTAACGAGTTCAGGTGCAGTATATGGGAAACAGCCAGCCGACCTAACGCACGTTCCCGAGAGCTATACCGGAGCGCCCGATCCCCTGGACCCGTCCAACGTTTACGCAGAAGGCAAGCGGACTGCCGAACTTATGTGTGCGCTCTATCAGAACAGAGCCAGCAGCCTGGAGTGCAAAATTGCCCGTTGCTGGGCTTTCTGCGGTCCACATCTTCCCCTCGACCAGCACTTTGCCATCGGCAACTTTATTGGGGACGTGCTTGCGGGACGGCCGATTCAGATTCGGGGCGACGGAACGCCGAGAAGGTCTTATTTGTATGCTGCCGACTTGGCCGTGTGGCTATGGACGATGTTGTTTCGGGCACCCGCGCTGGTCCCCTTCAACGTCGGGTCAGCGCATGACGTGAGCATTCTCGAGTTAGCGCAGACGGTCGCCACAACCCTCAGCCCGCAGACGGAAATTCGGGTGGCCCAAAAAACTACTTCAGGGGGGGCCACGCTCCGCTACGTTCCCTGCGTTGATCGTGCTCGCGAAATGCTGGGGCTGCGGCAGATTGTCGGGCTGGAGGAATGCATCCGCCGGACTGCAAGATGGTACGAGAAGTGACATTTGCCGTGAGAGAAACATCCTTTCCAAAGCTGATCCAGTCAGAAAAAGGGTGCTCAAAGGCAAGGTCTCGACGATTGCGCTGCCCCGTCTGAATGCACTAGGATGATCGAAGGTATATGAATCCACTGAAGCACGCGGAACCGGAGTACGAGAGTGTTATCGCCGAACGGAAAGGCGTTGATCTCTTCGACTTTCTCCTCGTTCTTTCAGAAGCCCGAAGAACGATCGCTATCTGCATGCTGGTCTTTGTCGTTCTCGGCGTAGCCATTTCTCTCATGATTAAGCCCAGGTTCAGCGCCACTTCGCTCATCATGCCGCCGCAGCAAGGTCAGTCGCTGGCAACGATGATGGGGCAGTTGAATGCGCTGGCGTCGCTTACCGGCGGCGGTGGCGGCGGTGGTCTCGGTAGCAGCCCACTCAAAACTCCCGTGGATATGTACGTAGGGATGCTCGAGAGTCGGACTATAGCTGACCGGCTGATCTCGAGGTTTCATCTCCAAGACCTGTACAAGACGCGAAGCATGGAGGATACGCGCGCAGTCCTAAAGAGCAATACACGCTTTCTTGCCGGTAAAGATGGATTGATTCACATCATCGTTGACGATCACGACCCCAATCGCTCCAGCGAAATGGCAAACGCCTATGTGGACGAACTTTATGCCATGAATTCTCATCTCGCGACCACTGAGGCGGCCCAAAGACGTGTCTTCTTCGATCAGGAATTGGGCGAGGAAAAAGGCGCACTGGCGATCGCCGAGAACGAGCTGAAGCAGACCGCTGAGAAGACCGGGGTCATACAGATAGGTGGCCAAGCTGAGGCCATCATTCGCAGCCTGGCTGTGCTAAGAGCGGAAATCGCGAGCCGCGAAGTTCAGATCAATTCGATGCGCCTGTTCGCCACTGATCAGAATCCGGTCGCAGTAAGGGCTGAGGAGGAAATCAGCTCGCTACGGAACCAACTTGCCAGGCTTGAAAAAGATCCACGAAATCCAGAATTAGCAAGTACATTTGGGATTCCGGCGGGTCGGGTTCCCACGGTCGCGCTTGAATATGCGCGTAAGCTCCGCGAGGTTAAGTATCACGAAACCCTTTTCGAATTGCTAGCGAAGCAGTATGAGGCCGCACGCATAGACGAGGCCAAAGCCGCCCCAATTATCCAAGTCGTGGATCGCGCCGTTCCTCCCGACAGGAAGTCGGGCCCGCACAGAGCTTGGATAGTCCTGGGCTGCGGATTCATCGGATTCTGCATCGGGTACCTGTCAGCCGCAATCATTCGGGCTTTTCGTCGTGCCGCAGAGGTTCCGGAATATGCGATCAAGATCGCTCGCCTCAGAAGTGGGTTCCAGTTCGGCCGCTAGGTTGCATTCGTGACCGGGAGTCGTCCATTGCCGCACCAGCGAACATGAACATATCTCTGCCCCCTAAAGTCATTCTAAGGCCGTCGGTTGTTTCGATGGCTGCAATGTTTGCCAGCCTTGTTGCTTGGCTGTTCCCAAGTTTCGGGGTTTTACGGAAGGGCTTTGATTCCCCAGCGCGCGTTGACTTCAGTTCGTGTGTAATCCTGGCGTGCTGGTACCTGTTGATATTTATGAGTTTCACTATCGGAGAGAAGGTGGGCAGAGTAATCGTTCTCCGAAGGAGCGCTCCGCGAGAGAAATTGTTCAGTCTGGACTCCAACCTTCTTTACTACATCTTCTCCTTTCTCAGTGCCATCGGCATTGCCACGACTCTCATAAAGATATTTCAACTCCTATCTCTACAACAGGCCGTCGTGTTTGTCGCTTTGGGACAGGCAAACTCACTGAAAGAGGCGCTGTATGAAGACTACAGTATAGGCCTCGTCTCTTTGCGCTACCTGGTAGTTTATTCAGCGTCTATCGCATTTTACCGAATCATTCGGCGGAGGTCGTTCAGGCCTTTAAACATTTTGAATGTTCTAATGTTGGCGACAACGGCTCTCCTATCCTCGCGATTGATCCTAATCGCTACGCTTCTGACCGTTGTTTTCTTGCTCGGTTTTGGCAAAAGGTCGATACGAGTTAGCGTTCCCAAGTTGACCCTCTTCGCTACGCTTCTCTTCCTAATACTTTCGGTTTTGAACTTCTCCCGCAACGCAACCTATTACGAACAAAACAGACTGTCCTTCGGGCTGGCTGGCGTCTCCGAGATCCTAGCCTATCTCGGTTCTCCGTTTCAGGTCGCAATGGGTTCGGCGCCCGTGGTTGATCAGTTGGTCGCCGGAGGAGGTGAAACATACCGTAACTACGTCGATGTGGAGGAAAATCTCAATACGAACTCAGCGTTTGTTCAACTACACGAGCAAATGGGCTATGCTAGCTGGGCCTATATCGCGGCGATATGTCTGTTCATGGGGTTTGTCTTTGAGTTTCTGGCAGCTCTCGGCAAAACAATCTTTCTCCTGCCCTGTGGCACGGTTCTGTACGGTTCAGCCGAGTTGTGGCGTCTCGATCTTTTTCACCAGGGAATCTTCATTGTTTGGTTTGTCATGGGCATTGGATTGCCTGTTTTTCTGATTGGTGGCCGGCGAGTGCTGGCCATTCTCGGTGGGGGCGGCGGCATGGCAGGTCCCGCTCAGCTCAGAGCGCAGAATTGAAGTCTTGCGAAGCACGGTTCGATCGAAAAACGCGTGTTTTCTTTGGACCGAACCGGCGTCGGCAGTTCAAGCCCCCGCGAAAGCGTCAAAAGCTCTATCGGCGCAGACGTTGTCTGCCTGATTTCTGGTTCGAAAGTCTGTGACGGCGGAGGCAATGAATTCTGAGATCCGTCGCTTGAATATCGCACTATCGAATTGCTGTGAGTGCTCGCGAATGACCTCAGGACGGAACTCGTGCTCCATTGCCTCAAATTGCAGTATTGCCTTTGTCAGATCTGAGAGAGACTTCTCCCTGAAGAAAACTCCGGTTGGGTTTTCCAATTCAGCCTCGTTCGGAAAAATACCTCGCACCGTCTCCAGCACGCCGCCCGAAGCGTAAGCCACAACCGGCTTGCCGAAGCTCTGGGCTTCTACTGGAACGATCCCGAAATCCTCTTCCCCCGGAAACAGTAACGCGCGACACCCAGCAAGGTTCTCTCGAAGTTCAGCGTCGCTTACCCGCCCCAGGAATTCCACTGTCGGTCCGGCTATTCGGCGTAGAGCTTTTTCTTGCGGACCGGCACCAATAATTTTCAGTTGCCTTCGTAGCTGTGTGCAAGCGGCGATAGCCAAATCAAATCTCTTGTACTCAACCAGTCGTCCGATTGCGATGTAATACGCGCCGCCCTCTTGGCCGCTGATCTTGCCCGCTGAGACGTCCACCGGGGGATGAATCACGGTACTCTCGCGTCCATAGTGCTTTCGGATTCGCGAAGCGACGAAGCCCGAATTGGCCACGAAATAATCTACTCGATTGGCGCTCGCCTGGTCCCAAAGCCGAATGTAATGCGCCGTCAGCGAAAATACAGTTCCAGCCAGAAACCCCATGGCTCGTCTGTATTCCGGATACATATCCCAGATGTATCGCATGGGCGAGTGACAATAGCAGATGTGGCACGTCTTTGAAGACGTAATGACTCCCTTCGCAGGCCCAGACTCGGAACTGATCACCAGATCATAATTGCTGAGATCAAACTGCTCCAACGCCAATGGCTGAAGCGGGAGGAAATGGCGATGAAACTTCTTTGCTCCTGGTACCCGTTGCAGAAAGGAGGTCTGCAGCTTTCTGGCTTGCAAAATGGGCGCAAGTGTTGAGTGGTCGGCGATCAGCGAAAAGAGGTCAGCTTGAGGGAAAATCTCTGCCAAAGCTTCCACAACCCGCTCGCCACCAGCGCGCCCAATGAACCAGTAATGAATAATGGCGACGCGAAGCTTCGACAAGTCTGCACTGACTGAAGCTGGACTCTGCATCAAATTGGCCAGTTCCGTCCCAAGTACGACCAGTTCGCGCGGTCATTGTTAGAGCCGACGCAACGGGTGTCCCTTCTGCACCTGAGCGGTTGGTGTATTCTTTTCAAAGTGACGATCCATACCGCATACATGGGATCTCGGCGACTAGAATGAACGAGATCCCGACCGGCGATCCACTCTTGCATTCTGACATCGAAAAGCGACTGAGACAACCAAGAAAGGCTCGGCATCGAGGGGAAATGCGGATGAAGTTTGCTGGCACGGCGTTCCCTACGACGCCGGAGACCGCAGGTTCTTGGAGTAAGAATCTAGTCGCATCATGGCTGGTGGCGGCGTTGATCGTGGGCTCGAGCGGGTTCGCCTGTGCGCAGGAGCCCTCGAAAGATCAAACGCCCGCTGCCTCTTCACCGGCGAACGCTGGGGCCAAGGAGTTCTCACCGGGGCCGGTTGACCTCAAATCGCTTCCGAAGAATCTTTTTCTCGATCAGAAGCAGTTCTGGACCGCTCCTTTCCACATGTCGGAGAAGCAATGGGAGTGGGCGATCCCCTCGCTTCTTGTCGGAGGATTATTTATCAAGGCCGATCAAACCATCGAGAACCATGTGCCCACAAACAAGAGTACGGTCTCGCACGCCGTCACGGCTTCGAATGCGGGCCTGGCAGCTCTCTCGGTTGCCGGGGCTGGACTGTTCCTGTTAGGACACATTCAGGACAACGATCAGAGGCGCGAAACCGGAATCCTCGCTGGAGAGGCCGCCATCGGCGCACTCGTCGACACTGAAGTCTTCAAATTCGCGGCGGGACGCGAACGCCCTTTCACGGGAACCAGCCCCGGACGATTTTTTGTCGGAGGAGACTCCTTTCCTTCTGTGCACTCTTCAGTAAGCTGGGCCATCGCCAGCGTGATTGCTCATGAATATCCGGGCCCGCTGACCCAGTTGCTGGCCTACGGTACGGCAGGCGGCGTAAGTGCGGCCCGCTGGGCCGGGCAAAAGCACTTCTTTTCAGATGTGGCCATAAGCGCCGCGCTCGGCTGGTATATGGGACGCCAAGTCTACCGCACCCGGTCTCACTACAACGATATCGACATGGCGCGTTATGGCACTTTCTACAAAGCTGAGGAAAGTGAAGAAACTCAGATCCTTCACAGAACTCGAACCATGGGTTCTAGCTACGTTCCGCTGGACAGTTGGGTCTATCCGGCTCTCGAACGCCTGGTTGCGCTCGGTTACATTCAGTCCGATTCGCTGAGTATTCGTCCCTGGACGCGTCTCGAATGTGCGCGACTCCTGGCCGAAGCCGACAAGAATAGCGCCGGCACCGATGCCCCATGGGAAGTTCAGCAACTCTACGCCTCGCTGACCACGGAATTCGGATATGAGTCCGGACTGATGAATGGTGAGCGCAATCTCAACGCGCAACCCGAATCCGTCTACGCTCGTTTCCTCGGGATTTCAGGCACTCCGTTGACCGACAATTATCATTTCGGCCAGACCCTGTTAAACGACTACGGCCGTCCCTACGAAGAAGGTTTTAATGCCGTAGACGGCGCCTCGGGCTGGACCACCGCAGGTCCGCTTGTTTTCTACGTTCGCGGAGAGTATCAATCGGCCCCTTCGGCTTCCGCTCCGACCCCAGCCGTCCTCGATTTCTTCAACCGCACCGACGACTGGCCCACAGGGCCTGTGCTCCCCGTCGCATCGATCAGCCGCTTCCGCCTGCTCGATACTTATCTGGGCTTCAATCTTGGCAACTGGCAGTTCTCATTCGGCAAGAACAGCTTGTGGTGGGGACCGAGCGAGGGCGGGACGATGGCGTTCACCAACAATGCCGCCCCGCTGAACAACACGTTCACCGTCGATCGAGTCAGTCCGTTCCGGTTGCCCTGGCTCTTCAGCTATCTCGGTGACATACGTTTCGAGGGTTTCATCGGACACATGACGGGTGTGCAGTTTCAAACCACTTTCAACACCGGCGCGTCCACGATCGCAGTTCTGGGACAATACGGCAAGAATCTGCATCCCCAGCCGTTTCTGAGTGGCGGGAAGATCAGCTTCAAGCTGACGCCCAATTTCGAATTCGGGATGGCGAAAACGACCGTCTTCGGAGGACCCGGAAACCCACTCAACATCACAACCTTCCTGGACAGCACGTTTGGCAACCACTACCATGGCGACGTCCTCGGCGACGGCCGCACAACTGCCGACTTTTCCTATCGCATTCCGGGTCTCCGTAATTGGCTCACCCTCTATGGCGAAAGCCTGAGTGAAGACGAACCATCACCGATCCCTTACATGCGCAGGAATGCCTCCCAGGGAGGACTCTACCTCGCGAAATTCCCCGGAGTTCCAAAGTTGGACCTCAGACTCGAAGGCGGGTACACCAATCCGGTGGCATTTTGTGGCATCTGCATCTATTCCAACGGCCAATACAACAGCGGATATAACAACGATGGCCGCCTGATCGGAACCTGGATCGGACGCGCGGCACAAGGGGAACAGATTCGCACGAACTATTGGGTCGGCCCTCGCAAGCGGATCGGCCTCGAACTCAGGCATCGAACCCTCGACCCAGGGTACGTTCCGCAGGGCGGAAACCAGAATGACATCGCGGTAAATGCGGATATCTTGACGGGACTTGGCTTTCGCTTTCAGGGCAACCTACAATATGAACGATGGCAAATTCCTCTGTTGGCAACCACGCGTCAATCGGATGTGTCGGCGTCTGTTCAATTCAGCTTCTGGCCGATCCCGCACGCACGGTAAGCGATCTGACGAGGGAGGGCTCACGGGCCGCATTCAGTAGATTAAAGATAGCGTTGCACTTCCGCTACAGTCGATGCGCTCTAGGGATTAAGACCATGGAATGAACTTCGCCGCATCACAAAGCTGTTTGGGATGTATCGGATTCGGGAGTCTGGAGCAAGACTGCCTCAGTTCGGGCAGTCATTGCCTGGGAAGGGGGCACGTCGTGACCGCCGTACCTTGGTTCCTACCGTGGGTTCCTGCCGTGCCTACCGTGGTTCCCTATTGACATGCCGTCGGAATGGGGTTTAGGCTACCCACACAATACAATCAACAACGGAACATACCAAGGCGTTAACGGACTTCTCGGTTTCCGCAGGGTGACTGTCGTTGCTTCCCTCCGAAGATTGCACTGTCATCCGCTGGGGATGCGCTAGGCGCAGAACATGTTTCCTCGAGGAGCTGGAGCAATCCTCTCGAGAAAGTTGCGTCTCGGGAGTGACAAAACATCACGTTTCTTTTTGGCTCGGGTTACCCCCAAAGGGCTCGATGTTGGGGGAGTACGACTTATCAGCGTTGTTTTAAGCGTGTGGAATTGCTTGCGACTCAAGCGTGAGCATCATATAGCGCTTGCGTCGGCGAGATGAAGACAATCTTTGCTTTCGAGAAGTAATTTGGCATGATTCGTAGCCGCCTTAGCTATGTTCGCTTCTATTTGAAGATTCTGACGCTGTCGCTTCCTGCTTGCTCCTATTTCATTGCCGTAAAAGTCCGCTTCGGTTTCAACCTCTTATTTGCCCGCAGTGCCGCTTCCGGATTGCCCTCGTACTGGGGCATTATATTGCTCACCACCATCATTTGGGCGATCGCCGCAGAAGAGTCAGAGCTCTGGAATGTGGAGCAATTGTATGCCCCCGGGGGGAAAACCCGCAGATTGCTGGAAGCCCTCGCATTCACCTACGCGGTGGTGATGGCGGTCGGTTTCCTGTACCGACAGGCCAGCTACTCCCGTCTCGTGGTCGCTATTAGCGCTGTGACGCTTTTTGTCCTGGCCACGTCTGCCCGTATTATGTCCCGGGTGGTCTTGGAGTATCTGCGCAAGAGTGGCAGAAACGAAGTCAGGATTCTGATGGTGGGGACGGATCGGTTTGCCCGCCGCGTGGCGACCTCGCTTCTTCACGGAGAAGTACTGCCCTGCAGGGTCGTCGGCTTCGTTCGTTTGCATGATCAGGAAGTTACCGTCGAAGGCCCGGTGTATGAACTAGATCAAATTCCGATTTTTTCCAACGGGAACTCGATCAACGACGTTGTCATCGCGCTCCCCGCGGCCCGTCTGAGCGAGGTTCAGAAAATCGCGCCCGCGTTGGAGAAGCTCTGCGTACCCACACGGGTTGTCGTCGACTTGGGAGAAGGAGTAGGCATCCGCGATCGCCTGATCGATCTGGGAGGGATTCATATGCTGGATCTCCGGCCGATGTTGTCGGAGACCGGTCCTTACCTTTTCCAGAAGCGTGCCTTCGATGTGGCCCTTTCGCTCTTCGTGATGCTGCTTACCTTGCCGATTACTCTGCTAGTCGCTCTCGCTATTAAAGCTTCCAGCCCGGGTCCTGTTTTTTTCATCCAGGAACGGGTAGGCCTCAACGGCCGAGTGTTCCGCATGTTGAAGTTCCGCACCATGAAAGTAGGAAGCCGGGAGGAAGGAGATACGCGCTGGACCTGCACCAACGATCCGCGACGGACCGCGGTCGGCGTTCTGCTTCGGAAAACTAATCTCGACGAACTTCCCCAATTCCTCAATGTGCTAAGGGGGGACATGAGCATCGTCGGTCCGCGACCGGAACGAGCCCATTTCGTGGAGAGGTTTCTGGAGGAGATCGATCGCTACAACTTCCGTCACACGTTCAAGGTTGGAATCACGGGCTGGGCGCAGGTAAACGGTTGGCGGGGCGACACCTCGATCGCTAAGCGCGTTGAATATGATCTGTACTACCTTCGCAACTGGAGCCTCACCTTCGATCTGCAGATCATCACCATGACCTTGCTGCGCATCTTCAACAGCAAGAATGCTTATTGACCGGTTTCGTTGCTCTCGGGTGTGCGGACTCTTCCGACAATTCCTTCAGCGAAGCGACTTGCTGATCCTTTCTCCATTCGCCGCAGGCATCTCCAAACTGGTGGAGTAAACTGTCCCGGTGCAGCCGGTGACCAGATTTCTGTTGCCGACTTCCACGGCAACCTTACTGACATTGGTTCCAACCCCCGGTGGGGGATGCGCCTACCTTGATTGGGCAAGGGCGGTGGCGGCCGAGACTGTGACGTTTGTGGTTCCGTTCAGGCCCGGCGCCCCGATGACGGTCGCTGTGATGCTCTGGTTGCCGGCAGTCATTAAAGTAACCCCGTTGGTAAAAGTATGGGAACCGGCATCGTTGGCGGTGAAATAGTAGTCCCCTGGAAGAACGGCGGCGCTGTCGGAGCTGGTGAAGTGGATGGGACTGTTGATAATCGTGTCCCGGCTTCCGCCGACCATGGCGGTCACCGTTATGGTGAAGGGTGAACCTGCTACTGCACTGGAGGGAGCTTGGATATCAAGGATCGCGGGCGTGCCGCAGCCGAAGGTCACGAATCCTGCCACAGTCGCGCCCAATGCCCATAGCCGCAGCGCGCGCGCTACATTACGCACTCCCAGACGGGCGGACGCACCTGAAAATCTCGCATTGAAGCATACGAAACCTGCCTTTGCGTTGCACACTTTATTCTCATCCTCCCTAATCCCCGGCGGCAGGGCATCGACCTGGCGGTGACAACACCGTCCGACGGGGAACAATCACAGACCTTGCGGTCTTGCCTCTATGGTGAGGCGTCGCGATGGGGTCTGCGCAGGCGGATCTCGATTCCAGCCATGGGCCCATAAACATTAATGCCATAGTCCAAATATTTCGGTTGGGACAGATAAAGATTGGAGATATGCATGTAATTCATTCCGGCGGAAATGGAAAAGCGAGGATTGAAGTTATAGCGGATTCCGCTGCCCAGGTTCACCGTAAAGGTGAAGTTCTGTCCCTGCGCAAACTCCACCCCTAGAGGTTCCTTGGCATTGATGTCCCCCAGGCCGAGCCGGCCGTCGACGTAGGGGGCAATTCTCCAGTGAGGCCGGACAAAATTGCGCCGAATGCCCATGATGTACGCTCCGTAGTGGGTTTCAGGTCCGCGGGGAATCACAACCAGAGCCCCGCTGAAGGAAAGATCCCAATTGCCGCGTAAAATCCAGGGTCCTCTAACGCTGTCCAGTTGCCATCGCAGAGAGGCAATATTCGGTACCAATGTGTACTTCAGCGGAGTCATGTTGTATCCGTCGCCTAAGAGAAAGTCGAAAACGAACGGAATATTGACGGGCAACCATCCCGATTCGAAGGAAAAGTCGAGCCTGTTCTTGTAATAGATTTCTTTATTGAAATCAGGTTTCCGGACCCGCAGGGTTTCATTGGAAAGCTGGTTGGTTGAATCTTGGGCGATCGATTTCGTGGTTTGAGCGAGACACCCCAGCAACACTGCTAACAAAATCAGTTTTCGTACGCTCATTTAATTCTGTCTGATCCTCCGAAACGTGAATCGCGAGAAGATCAAGTCGCCGGACCTTCCCGCTCGGGAATCCGCGAGCTGCGCTGGAAACAGCTCGCGGCCAAGCACAGGGAAGAGCGGCTGTAACGCTGTGCCTGAGCCATCCGCGAGAGCCCGGCATCTCTCTGACACCCCGCGGAAGACCTCGATGGCACAAAGTTTAGCACGGCCGCAGGATACGACCGGCGCGTCATTTGGGCGTTGCTCAAACGCTCCGGCAGGACGGTAAGAGCGAGCAGGGTGCCGGGAAATCCAAAATCTCCCGTCATTGCGGATACTAGAGAAGCAGGGCTTGAGGTTGGAGGACTGGCCTCACGAGCCCGTATACAGTTGAAAGGGAGCCCAGTAAAAAGGATTGTGAAATGCGCTGCCGCGGAGCAAGGAAAGTTTGGCGGCGCGAAGAGCGGAATCGGGACTCTTTCCTTTCTTCAACGCGATGTAGAGTTCGTCCATAAGGTGGGGGGTAGAGACGTCACTGACCTCCCATAAAGCTCCGATTACGTTATGAGCTCCGGCCCGGAGAAATGCCCACGAGAGTCCTACCAAACCCTCGCCGGAATAGGCGCGGGCGCCGGCGCCATAGCAGGTTGAAATCGTGACTAGGTCGGCCCGTAGCGGGTGATGAATGATGTCGCGTGCGTAGAGCTTGAATGAGTCATCCGCGGCGTTCGCTTTGGACAAGACGATGGCGGAGTCAAGCGGACTCATGCGGCTGGCGGTTCCATGCGCCACGAAATGGATGTAGGAGAACTGCTCCGGTTTGTTGTCCAGATACGCGGTCGGAGTCGCCTGCTCCCGTGCAAATACCTGTTGTTGTGCCGGCAAGAAATGCTTTTCGACGATCTCCATCTCAGCAGCCGCTTTTCGCAGCTCAGGGTAGTCCGGGTTCGGAGCCACAGCGTTGCCCAGAAGAAGTATGCTGCCGATGGGTTTGTTGGCGGCACGAGAGGCGCCCAGCATCCGTAGCGAACTCGCATCGCTGAGCGTGACGTCCTCGATCCAGTAGTGTTGTGTCGGGTCAGGAACCGGCAACGTCTCGAAATTGAGCATGTTCAGGCTCCCGTCCGGAATGATGAAGACTTTGGCGTCCTTGGTCAGCAAGTACGCCGCTGGCGCCACCAGCGTCCGGTAGAGCGCTCGACCATCGTCATCCGTCGTCTGCAGGAATTCCTGTTGTTCAGAAAGGGCCTTGCGGTAACGCTGGACCGTCGGCTCGATCTCGGATTTTGGAGGCAGCGAGAACAGTTTGGTCTTCCGGAAGGTAATCGCCCACAAATAAGACTGCCTTTCGCCGAGCCAATAGAAAAGAATCGTGCCACCCGCCCTTCGAGCGATGCCTTGCGCTCTTGCCGGGTCGGGTTTGAACGAAGTTCCCTTCTGCAACAATCCCAATCCTTCGGCCAAGGTTCGGCCGCGGTCGTAGTCGGCAACCTGCAGGGCCTCTGCCGCCTTGCCCCGGCTGACCAGGAAGTGAATGTAGTCGTCGTAGATGCGCGAAGCGTTGGCGGGAAATGGCAGTGACGATTCTTCGTGCCGCAGTGAAGATCGAGCGGTTTCGAAGGTGGTCAGCGCGGCTCTATACTCGCGGTCCGCGGAGTCTGACTTGTTTTCGTCTTCATAGAGTTGGGCGAGGGAATGCTCTGCCTCCCACTTTAGGAAAACATGGCTCTTCGGATCCTGTTCTATCTCGCGAAACGTCTTCTCCGCTTGCGCGGCGTCGTGCGCGCGGGCTGCAACGTGTCCCTTGACCAGCATCGGATAGAGCACGTCAAGTCGATCCCCGTCCGCTGGCACCATCGCAATGGTGCGATCGGCCCAGTCGCGCGCCTCATCGGGTTCGCCGGTCCGCTCGGAAGCCAGCGCTAGTGACATCATCGCGTTAAGGATGTCTTCCTTGCTATTAATGCTCTGCGCGAGCTCAAGCGCTTGCTGGTAAGACCGCCGTGCTGCGACGTAGTCATGAGCATCAAGGTAGACATAACCGGCGGTGGTGAGCCATTTCACCTCATCCGTGATGGCTCCGATCTGGCTGGCGCGCTCCTTGGCTTCAAGCAACAGCCCAAGCGCCTTCTCGGGTTCGCCGAGGCGATAGTACGCCCAGCCCTGGTTCCCCAGGGCGACTTGACTGATCGCCGTAGCGTCAACAGCAATGGACTGACGATACGCGCCGTTTGACCAGTCAAGCGCCTCATCGAAGTGCTCCTGCTGCAGCGCCGCCCAGCTGAGACTCAGAAGTGCGTTCGCTTCTCCGTAGGCATTACTCCCTGCCCTAGCTCGGGTCAGCGCCTGCTCGAAGGCAAGTTGTGCCTGTCCAAAGCGGCCCCGCTCCATTTCCAGTTCCCCACGTGCAAGGGCCACATCGACGCAGGGAGGATGGTAGGAAGCCGCACACATCTGTTCGGCTTGTCCCAGCTTCTGCTCTGCCTCTGTAAAGCGGTGTAGGTCCGCATACGCCAGACCCTCGAGACGTTTCTTCCGCACAGTCAGTTCGTCAGAGGGGGGCGGCGCCGACTCGGAAGCCAACAAGGCGAGGACGCGGTCATTCATCCCCCTCCAGGCCAAAGCATCTGCCTGGAGGAGCTGGAATTTCCAAGCCCATTCAGCACTGAGACCGTGGTATCGATCGTAGCCTCTCTTTGCTTCCTGCTCGGCCGCGGCTACGTCGCCGTGTCGGAAGGTCCGCGTCGCGTGGTCGAGAGCTGCCTGTGGATTCCCGCGGCTAGCGCACGTTGCCAGAAATGTGAGAGCGAACAGGAGAGAAACGATTCTTATGACGAATCGCGAGAGCGAACCCCCAGTTTCGGATTTGGGCCAACGTAGCTTGTTTTCTAGCCCCCTCCACCCTTGCCGCCGCCGCCGTTCACGCTGGTGGCCCCCACGCTGACATTTCCGTCCGCGAGGCAGCCCAGCTCCAGCCGGATCATGGTGAGGTTGAATGAATCGTGGTTCACCGTCAGCTCGGCCAGAAAGATGTTGCCGAAGTCGGGGATGTGGATCACGTGCCCGCACGATCTCCCTGGGGGTGGGATCTGGACTAGTTTCCCGTCCGCAGCTTTCGCGCTGATGTCCTTGATTTCGACATTTTCGACCAGGGAGCACGTAACTCCGTCGGACTTGCCTTTACCGGTCTTAGCGTCTTCTTTCCGCGCCTCAGCTGCTTGGCGCTCGATGGCGTCGTAGTCCGGGGCGTCCCCATGATACCTCTTTATGAGTGAACTATCAGATGTCTCTAAGTGCATCTTCGCTCGATCCTCAGAGCCCAAGCCTTCCAGCCAAGCCCTCAATCTTTGATATTGCATGTCGACGGCAGTCATAAACTTCGTGCCCTGGCCGACGCGCATCGCGTCGTTACCGCGCGGCCTTTCGCCGGCCAAATCGAGCCTGAGGTAAGGTTCGGCCTTGTGGCGGGCGATCCTGAGGTTCTCGAAGTGCGTGCCCAGAAAAGTGACATCGGGCGAGTAGTCGTTGGGAAAATGCGTTGTCGAAATCTGCGCCACGACGCGATCGGCGGTGACTACGTTCAGAACGTTCAGATCCTCCACGACGGAGGTCGATAGGGTCACAGACGCTCCCTTGTGCTTGTTGCTCTCGTGCCCCGACACCTGGGTATGCGCGGCCGCGTACGAGATAATTCCCTCCAGCCGAAAGTTCTTGGCGTGCTGAGAGAAGTAGTTGCGTTGCGCCTTCTCTTCGTCTGACAAGCCCGCAAGCTGACCCTCTAACTTCACAAATGCTTGCTTCTTGATCTCCTCTTTGAAGGGGAGGACAAGCTTGCCCGTGAGGGCGTGCGCTTCCGCATGGAAGTAGTGCGGTCTGACATAGTCTGCCATTGGATACTCTCCGCTCGCTTGACCCTAGTTCTGGATCTGCAGATCGATGGAATGTCGGCTGATTTCTTTGTTTTCACCGGTGGCGCTGATGCCGCGCACAACCAGCGAGTAAGTGCCCGGTTGGCGGTTGTGACCGGGGATGTAGATCTGCCGGCCTTCCTCGCCCACCGCCGTGGAAATCGGACCCGACCACTCCAGCTTCTGCGCGGGATTATACAAGTCCGCCGCATACGACACGAACTCATCTTCTGGCGCCAGGTTTACCAGCAGGCCGAAGCCCTCGCCCTTATGTGCCTTGATCACGGTCGTGACCATGCCGCGAGTGCTCACGTTAACCGATGCCCACGGTCCGACCTGAGGCTGATTCGCTGCTTGAATCAGATGTGGATAGGTAACAAAATTCTGATAGCCGACCACCGCCAACAGAAGCGCCAGCGCCGGCGCGGCAAACGCCGGGCGGAGCCAGGCAAACCATCCGGCGACCGGTCTGGGGCGGGGAGTTTCACGAACTGCAACCGGTTCCGAGCGTTCCGCCAGGACGGTCTTGGCCTGCGCCACAAACTGGGCACCGGCGCTAATGTCCCGGGCGCATTCCGGGCAGTCAAAGTAGTGCTCTTCGAACTCCTCGCGTACTTCGCCGTCAAGTTCGTCGAGCAAATATCGTTCCGTCATTTTTTGTCGAACCACCGCTGTGTGGTCCATGATTTGATTCCCCCTCATAAACTAGTTAGGCCTTGCAGCATTTTCAACGGTCTTAATCAACGTTCCTAGGCTGAAGCAAAATCTGGGGGATTCTCTCCGGTATGCCTCAGGTACGATGACTTAAATGCTTGCTTGGCACGGTGTAATAGCACCCGCAAATACTCGCGGTCGACGCCGAAGTCCCGGCAAACCTCATCCTTGTCGCGCTCTTCCAGAAAAACTTCGCGCAACAGCCGCCGGTCCCGTTCGGAAAGCTTCTCCAGGATCTCCCGGACCTTCTTTTCTCGTTCTCTGGCGCTGAGGGCTCCCAGCAAATCGATATTTAAGGCAGGAAAATTCTTCTCTTCCTCCTCGTCCAAGGAAGTGTTTCGTGCCGCCGACCTGTAGTGTTCCAGCAGGACGTTATTGCAGATAGAGTTTACGAACGGCCCCAGGCGTTCGGGATGAAGAATCTTCCCGTCCCGTAAGGCCACGAAAAATCGGGCAAAGGTTTCCTGCCGCACGTCTTCGATGGCTTCTGGGGACTTGAGGCGAGAGCCTAACTTGATCTTGATCAGGGCGCTGAAGTAGGCCGTGAAATTCTCTTGGGTCCGGAAGTCTTCGGACCGCAAGCGACCGAGATACGATTCGTCAAACGACTGGAACTCCAAGCACTTGCTCCGCACATTGTGAAGTGGCGGAAAGTGTAGCATTGGAGGTGGCCCACCGTTGCCGTTTTTGGGGTTTGGCGCAGACGAGACGGGACGTTTCAGAATGGAGTGATTACTCCGACGGCAAACGGTGGGTGCGGTGGGCCGAGTATTCTGCACTGGGAAGAGTAAACTCCTGTGAACCCGGATTAACAAAGAGGGCCTGCGCCGTCCTGCGGAAGTCCAAATTCAGAAGCACCGGAACCAATTCCCCCCGGATCAGCTCCGGTGCCTACTTGAACTCAACCGGGTGGTTGCCAGGTTGAATTTCTGAACTGTGGCTCATCGCTTGGTTAGCCGATGTCCTCCACTTATTGGAATAGTGCAGGCGACTCCAATATCGTTTCATAAGAAATTAAGAAAATGAACGCGACCAAAAATGGCCCTCCGCCACGCCGAAGTCGGCCGGAGCCTTCCTGGCCGATCGAGGTTAGGGCGTGACGGCAGGTGCCTTGCTTGTGTAGAGTGTTGTGCGGACTTCCCAGCCCTGATTCGGATCCAGTGGAGGCATCTTGAGAAACAAACCGACTATCCTTGTGATACGTCTGCTCGCTGCCGTCGCTTTGCTGCTCGGCAGCCCCATCTCTGGCGTGGCCCAGTCGCAACCCGCCCCAGCTCACAAAGCGCCTCCTGCGGTTGCCAGCCTAGACATCCCCATTCCAGAGATCCGCTACACAAAGTTCGTCCTGAACAACGGGCTGACCGTACTGGTGCACGAGGACCACAAGGCTCCCATCGTGGCCGTGAACAGCTGGTATCACGTGGGGTCAAAGAATGAGAAGCTGGGCAAGACCGGATTCGCCCACCTCTTCGAGCACCTGATGTTCAGCGGCAGCGATGATTTCAACCACACCTATATCAACGCCATGGAAAAAATCGGCGCCACGAATTTGAACGGCACCACCAACAACGATCGCACCAATTATTTTGAGAACGTTCCGACGTCGATGTTGGACTATGCCCTGTTTGCCGAAAGCGACCGCATGGGTCACCTACTCGGCGTGCTGGACCAGAAGAAGCTGGACCTGCAGCGTGGCGTGGTGCAAAACGAAAAGCGCCAGGGTGAAAACCAGCCCTATGGAGTGACCGAAGAACTCCTTGTGGAAAATACATATCCGGTTGGTCATCCCTACTCATGGACAGTGATCGGTTCCATGAAGGACCTGGATGCTGCCTCGTTAAGCGACGTTCAGGAGTGGTTCAAAACTTATTACGGTCCGAACAACGTTATTGTGGTGGTTGCGGGCGATGTGACACCGGAAGTCGTGCGCGAAAAAGTTGAGAAGTATTATGGGGATATCCCTCCCGGGCCGCCCATCGCC
>Ga0209624_10000985_pt1 | contig 23809 bp, 17 predicted proteins | sample JacPinW_OM2H0_O1_FD_188565 | JGI IMG/M metagenome (GOLD analysis project Ga0209624, IMG submission 188565) | Forest soil microbial communities from Algoma, Ontario, Canada - Jack Pine, Ontario site 1_JW_OM2H0_O1 (SPAdes) (version 2) | ecosystem: Environmental > Terrestrial > Soil > Boreal...
CCCGGAGGATCCGGCGGACAGGGTGGGCACGGAGGCCGCGGAGGATCCGGCGGAATCGGCTCTCCAAATGGGCAAAATGGTAGCGATGGCTCCAATGGACGCGACGGCAACGCCGGCTCACCGGGACGCGATGGAAGCATCACCGTCACCTACGACCCGCAAGCCAAACCATTCCTCACCGCAATTCACCTCCCGGACAAAAATGGTCCTCCGCCCGTCTTCACCGAAGCATCTGTGGCTTCTCTCTGGTGATTCATCGATTGAGCGGGACAATGATCTAAAATCAACGGGTTCTGATTCTCGAAGCCCAACATGAGCCGAGTCCTCATCATCGCAAGCCAAACTTCCGTCAGCAATCAAGTCGGCGAACTCCTCTCCGCCGCCGGACTCCCCATTGAATACGCCGCCGGCCACATCGACGCTCTGCAGCGAATGCGCGCCCGATCCTTCGGCCTCATCATCACCAGCGCCGACAGCAACTTCGATGAAGCCCTCGCGCTGCTCCAGGAGATGCGCACCATCCGTCCCGCACTCAAATGCATCGTCCTCGCCCCCCACAGCACCTCCGACGAGGTCATCGCCGCTCTCCGGGCCCGCGTCTTCGGCTGCTTCACTCCCCCATTCGATGCCCACGAGATCGCCAACCTCGCCCGCAACGCAGCCTCCGACAGCCAATGGAGCGAAGACATCGAGATCATCTCAGCTCGTCCCGGCTGGGTCGCCGTACGCGTCAACTGCCGCCTCGTCACTGCGGAACGTCTGATGTCCTTCGCCAAAGAGTTCGCCGCGCAACTGCCCGAAACCGCGCGACACGAGATCATGCAGGCCCTCCGCGAGATTCTCCTCAACGCCATGGAGCACGGCGCCGCCTTTAACCCCGATCAGGTCGTCGAGGTCAACGCCATCCGCACGGCCCGCTCGATGGTCTTTCGTGTCCGCGATCCCGGCGCCGGCTTCCGCAAGGACTCCATCACTCACGCCGTCTTTACAAAAGGCTGCTCCGATCCAACCGCTCACATCCCTCAACGTGAAGAGAGTGGTATCCGAGCCGGAGGCTACGGCCTTCTTCTTGCTGCCGGCACCGTCGACGAACTCATTTACAACGAACACGGCAACGAGGTTCTCCTCATCAAATATCTTGATCGGTTTGAAACCTGATCGATTCGAAACCTGGTCACTGGAACACCACCGGCAACCAAGGGCCCGCATAAGCAATGATCTAAAATCATCCCAAGCTTCTCGGAGCCTCCCCCATGAGCCGAGTCCTGATCATCGAAGGCCACGATCCGGTAAGCCGTAACGTCGGCAGCGCCCTGGCTGCCGCACTCCTCCCTTTCGAATACGCCCACGGACACGCTGATGCTCTCCTCCGCCTGCGCCGTCGCTCCTTCGGCGTCGTCATCACCAACCCCGAAAGCGTCGTCGAAGAAGACCTCGCCCTTCTTCATGAGATGCGTGGCATCCGTCCCGGCGTCAAGTGCATCGTCCTCACCAAAACCAGCACTCCCGACGAGGTCATCGCCGCACTTCGCGCCCGAGTCTTCGCCTGTTTCACCCCTCCGTTCGAACACTTCGAGATCGCCAACCTCGCTCGGCGCGCCGCGTCCGACAGCCAATGGCGCGACGACATCCACATTCTCTCTGCACGCCCAGGCTGGGTCTCCGTCCGCATCCACTGCCGACTCATCACTGCCGACCGGCTCCTCTCCTTCGCCCGGGAACTCAGCGCCCAGCTCCCAATCGATATACGCGAGGAAATGATGCAGGCCCTCCGCGAAATCCTCCTCAATGCCATGGAGCACGGCGCCGCCTTCAATCCCGAGCAGGTCGTCGAGGTCACCGGCGTCCGCACCAGTCGCACCATGGTCTTCTACGTTCGCGACCCCGGCGCCGGCTTCCGCCACGAAACCATCGACCACGCTGCAGGAATCGACCCCGACGATCCCACGGCGCACATCCGTATTCGCGAAGAAGAAGGCATGCGCCCCGGAGGTTTCGGTCTCCTCCTCGCCGCCGGCACAGTCGACGAACTCATCTACAACGAGATCGGCAACGAAGTCATCCTCATCAAATACCTCGACACCGCCTCCAAATAGGAAGCGACAAAATCGGGAATCAAACCTGTTCGCGGCTGCCGAACCAGTGTTCTATCGACGCTTCGGCCACACTCACATTTGGCTCCGCGTCTGTTGCCCACGCGACAAAGCCATCGGGGCGAACCAGCAAGGCACTCAGACCCTTGTTGTCCTTGGCCTTCGCAGATACATACTTCAAGTTCCCGTTCCAACTTCCACCCAGCGCACGGAGTCCCTCACTCTCTTCCAGGTCGAGGAGTAACCCCCTTCCGTCATGCAGCAACGCCCCCAGCCGGGTTCCATCTTCAAATTCGAAATCCGGTGCGCTGTAACCAATCAGCGGATGATCACACCCCAGGTTATAGCGCAACGAGATGCCGGAGATCTTCTCCACAAAGTAGCTCGTGCCCTCGCGTGTCCGCATCAGATCCCGAATCACCGACGCAATCGCGCGGGCATGTGGATTTGGCCTCATAATCGACACCTGCGCACGTGTCCAGTCCAGCGCCCACGCTCCTGCCGGATGGCGCTCCGTCGTGTAAGTATCGAGCAGACCATCAGGCGCCCATCCTTTGATCGTCGCCGCGAGCTTCCAACCCAGATTCATCGCATCGGCAATACCTGTATTCAACCCCTGTCCGCCCAAAGGCGAATGGATGTGAGCAGCGTCCCCAGCCAGCAGCACCCGTCCCTTGCGATACGTCGTCGCCTGTCGCGCACGATCGGTATAGCTGGTAGCAACATACAAAGCAGTGAGTGTCACGTCGGTTTCGGAGATTCGCCGCAGGAGTGCCTGCAATGTTTCAAGCGTGATCTCTGTCGTTCTGTCGAACGAAGCCTCATCAAAGTCGACTATCCCGACGCGGCCCGGTCCCGGGCCCATAACGTACATGCCGGTTTCGGTCAGGTTGAAGCCAGGACGAAGCTTCTCCGGATCGGCGATCTCAACCCACGCCGTATAACCCGTAAACTCCGGATCGGTCCCCGCAAACTCAAACTCCGCGATCTTCCGAACCGTGCTGCGGCCTCCGTCGCACCCGACCAGCCACCGCCCTTCAAACGACTCTTCTCCAGCCCGCACAGTAACGCCGTTCTCATCCTCCTTAAAGCCAGTGACCTCCGCACCGCGTCTCAGATCGACACCCAACTTTGCTGCGTGTTCCGCAAGCAGCAGCTCAATGCCCTCGAGACTGACAAGACCGCCTGAACTGGAAGGCCCTTGCACCAAATACTTCATCTTAGAAAAATCAATATTGCTTGCATCGAGCATGATGCCCGCGAAGTGACCTGCAAATCGAGGTGCGGGCAAAGAGGCTTTCTCATCTGAACCCGTCAGGCTCATCCCCGGCCTGTCGCCGCTATTCATCCAGCCAAGCGCGCTCGCACGCACAGAATCCAGCAGCCCGCGGCGATAGAAAGCCTCAACCGAAGGAAAGTTCAGTCCGCGCATTCCCATCCATCCTGCCTTCAAAAGGGAGCGAGGGTCTCTCATCTTCTCCAGCACCAAAACCGACGCGCCAGCCAGGCGAAGTTCGCAGGCAAGAAACAGACCCACAGGCCCACCACCTGCAATCACAACGTCGTAAACCATTCACACACTCCTGATGCCGCAGTAAATCTCCTCTATCATTACGGAGGAAAATCGAGTCGTGTTCCCTTGGTGAATTATCGCTATTGTCTTGCTCGCCTCAGCGCGACTTCCACCCCACCAGCCGAACCAGCCGCCCAGCCACCCCGCGCTCCACCTCAAACCCAACCTCCCGCATAGCCCCCTCTAACCAATCCACGCCCAGCCGCAGCTTCCGATAGCAACTCTTCTCCAGCACCCACCGCGAACCCTCCCGGCGATAGACCAAATCATGCACCATCACGCTCTCCGGCCGGTCAAACTCCAGGAAGCAGGTCATCACCCGCTCCTCGTCCCCAAACACCGGAATAAACCGGTCCACCCCAACCGCCTCCACACTCAAATCCCGATAACTCACCACAAATCTCCCACCCACAACCAGCCCATCTCTCACCGCATGAAGCAACCGCACCACACCCTCCTTGCTCTCAAGATGCGTAATCGTGTCCCCCATACAAACCATCACATCAGCCAACCCTAAATCCGTCTCCAACCCCACAAACTCCCCCACCCGCAACATATCCCCATGCACCACCCGCACATCATGCGAAGCCCTATGCGACAGCAATTCCTCCAGCAATTCTGCACTCGTATCCATCGCCACCACCGGCGAGTAGCCCATCTCCGCCAGCGCAATCGTCTGAAACCCCGGCCCACTCCCCAAATCCACCGCCAACCCACGCGACGCCCCCGCCAGGGCATCCTCCAGAATCGCCCTCTGCTCCGCCACCTTGGCCTCAAATGAAATCCCAAACATCCACGTATAGTGGCCCGCCAACAAGCTGCTGTAGTGCTCTTCGACGCCGCTCATGCCAGCCAGTCTAGCCGCATGCAAACCACCTGCTCAAGGCTTATCATGTAAAAGTAATGGCTTTTCCGATCAAAGTCTGCGCCATCTGTTCCGAAGAATTCGAGCTCAAGCCCGACAAGCCAGGCTTCGCCAATCGCTGCCCTGCCTGCAGCTCCCCCGACGCAGACGAGCCCATCGCCAAGCGTCACGTCGACGCCTTCGATAAAAGCAACGAAGCCAACGCCGCCCGCCGCTCCGCCATCCGCGACCTTCTCTACCGCAAAGACAGCTAACAACCTCAAACCTTACTTCACCTCTTCAAAGTCGCCGGGCTTCCACGAGCCATCGAAGGCGGGGGCTTCGGGTCCGTAGATACGGAAGTAGGTGAACCAGCCTTTACCGGGGTTGGTCTTGATCCACTGACCTTCGTGGCCTGCAGGTGCTGTTGGGCCGAAGTAGAGATCGATCGATGGGGCGTTTGCCCTGTCCTTCAGTTCAAAAAGCGACCGCAGAGCGGCTTTGTAGGTGTCCGTCACGATCTCACTGCGTGAGTCCGGATCATAGACCGTGACGGACCAGAACAGTTTGGCAGGAACTGGCTGGGGAACCGCCAGTTTGTAAGTCTTCGAGCCGTCCAGGAAAGCGCCCGTGCTGTCGCGCACGCCGAGCCAGTAGAGCGAACCCGCGGCGGCAGTACGACGAAACATCGCGGGGGATTCAATTTGCGCCTGATAGAACCACTTCTCGCGTGCTTCGAGGTCCTTGGCGGTGGGCAGATCGAAGGTGCCGTTCTCGGGGCGGAGACTAGCCCACTCCCATTTGCGGTCTGGCCATGCGACGCGATCGGGGCGACGGTCGGCGAAGGACTGCACGCGCATCTGATCGTTGGCAATCTGGGCGGCCTTGATGAGAATGCCCTGCATGCGAGCATCGGGTGTGAACGGCTTGCCTTTTTCGATGCCCAGAGAGGCGAGCTGGCCGTAGTTCATCCGATAGGCCTCGTACGCGGGCTCCTCGTTGATGAGCTCGGCGAGCTCCTTCCAGTAGTCGAGGTTCTTTTCCCAGCGGACGGGCGTAAAGTCCTGCGAACGATCGCCTATCTCCGACCACGTCACAGGCCAATCTGCAGGCCCGTTCAACGGGTAGAGCTTCACGGTCTTCAGCATGGCGATGCCGGTCTGCACGTTTCCTCCTGGCGGGATCACGCGGACCATGAAGAGGACCCTATTCGTGGTGGGTGTGCCGATAAAGTATCCCGCCGGGAGCGTGTCCTTGTAGCCCGGAGGAATGAGAAGATGCTTTCCACCCTTGCCTGCATCAGGGCCGGGTATTCCCATATCCATGACGTAGCGTTGATTGAGATCATTCGCGACGCACATCAGTGGGCCGGATGGCAACTCCACCACCATCGGACCTGATGAGAGATCGATGTTGGCTCCTGCATAAGGCGTGTCGGAGTTAGGTGTAAACACCAGTTGGTGCGGGCTTCCTTGGAGGATTAAGAACGACTTGTTCGACACCACGCCCGCTGCCTCGTTGCCCTTCCATGTGGCCAGAATGGATACGGAAGGATAGAAGAACTTGTAGGCCTCGATGGCGGTGGTGAGGTCGGCAGCGTCGTAGGCTTTCCGTGCGGTGTCTCCTGAGGGATACCCGCGCTCGAAGGTGTAGGCGTTGTTTGTGCCCTGTTCGTCAGAGGTCATGCGTGCCATCGTGTTTTCCTCCCACTGTGTTGAACGGTTCACGCCACTGGCTGAGCCTCTGGGAACTTCCAGCTGCCGTTGACGATCTCGGGACGCGGACGATAGAGGCGCACGATGTAGTTCCAGCCAGGCATGATAGGCAGGCAGTTCGCGATTTTGCCATCGCAACCGCCGAATTGGATGTTGACCGAACCGTCCGCCTCTTTTTTCGCCGTGAGGTTGTTCAGCGTATAGGCGTTGTAGGGATTTTTCTCGAAGTAACCCTTCGCGTTGTAGAGACTGATCGACCAGAACCCATCCACCGGAACATCCTTAACCTGCAGCCGGTAGATCGTTTTTCCATCGTTCTTGCTTGGCGTGACGTTGAGATAAGTCGCTTCTTTTTCCGGATTGCCGCCCCATGCCATAGCTGCTCCGATAAGGCGACGTATCGGTTCTGTCTGCTGTTCAGTTCCAAACATGCGCTTGGAATCCGGAAGAGTCGTTCCAAGAACGAGCAGCGCTTCACGGACCTTCTTCTGACTCTCCGGATCCCACTTCGGAATTTCAAATTTGCCCACACTTTTCTGAGATAGCTGGATCGCGTCCTGCAGGGAGTGCACTTCCTCCAGGTCTTTCGAATCGTCCGGGTTGACCAGCGTGCGAATGCCAATCAGAGCGTATCGGGTGCCAATCTTGTTCTTCTCCAAGGTGTAGCTGCCCTTGCCGTACACCACCATGGGCGTGTATTCGTCCTCGTTGATAACCTGCAGGGACATAAAGCGCTTGCCGGCATCGGGAAGCGTAATCGTGGCGGGACCCTCATCGAGATCGAGAACAATGGCCGAATAAAGCGTATCGCGGTTCAACCGAATAACATTCTGATGATCGATGTCCACTGGCGTTCGGAAGTGCAGGAATTTGCCGAAGCCGCCGTCTTTGACGATGTTGCTAAAGTACAGGTCGGTTTCAGCGCGGATAAAGTTATCCGCTGTCACTGGTCCGGCCCGTTCGGGTAACGCTTGCGAGTTTGTCATGACAATTCTCCAAATCTAGTCAGGCGGTTAGTTTCAGTTCGACTTTTCGACGTCCGGTAGCTTCCAGCTCTTGTCGAACAACGGCTTCTGCGGCCCATAGAGACGAAAGAGAATCTCAAATTTGCCGTTGGAGTCAGTGGGGACCCAGTTGGATTCTTTGCCCACCGGCGCTTTGGGACCGAAGTAGACGTCAACGGAGCCATCGGCGTTCTTTTCGAGACCAGGTGTTTGGGAGGAGCGGCTGGCCCACTGCATGTTGCGGATGAGAGCGTGGGTGGCGCGGTCATAGACCGTAGCCGACCAGTACTGCGTGACGGGAGCGTTAGCAGGAACGTTGAGGTGATAGGTGCTGCTGCCGTCGAAGGGCTGGCCGGTTTTGTCGCGGAACGTAATCAGATAGAACTGGCCTCCTCCCAGGTGCTTGGCGCTGAAGAACCCCACCGTGTAGGCGACGCCGCGGTCGTCAACAGGATATTTGTCCGGGTCGGCGAAGTCGGTCGAGATCCCTTCCACAAAATCTTGCGAGAACGGCAGGTACCAATGGCCACCATCATAGTAAGGCGGCGGCAAATAGCTGGTTTCGTACTTGTCCGCGAGCCACGCATGAGCCTCTGCGACCGCTGCCTTCAGCCTATCTTGCGTCCTCGCGTCCGGATTGAAAAGCTTGCCCTTCTCAATACCGATGGATTTGAGCTGATCGATCATGACCTTGTCGCGGGTAAGCCACGGCTCAATCTGGACGATGCGGTTGAGCGACTCGAAGTAGCGCATATCCCAGGGGAGCGTCGCATCATAGACCACGTCGATCGCATCCGTGAATGAGGTTGCTGGCCGATGCGCGGCCTGAGAAAGCGGGTAGAGTTTGATTCGCTTGCCATAAGCCACGGCGTTGGCGATGCCCGCCTCACTGTTGCTCTTGAGGATCGAGCGCAGCAGAGCGTAACCCTCGTAGTTGTACGCCTGCAATACAAAGTAGCCGGCCGGCACCTTCTCCTTGTGGCCAGGAGGCAGGATCAGGTACTTGCCGCCCTTACCTTTGTCCAGCCCCGCTGGCCCGACGTCCTCGATGGCGGTCTGCCAGCAGTCATCAATGGACCCGGTGATAGAGCCGTCCGCGCCTGCAGGTGGAATCTCCAGCACGACAGGGCCAACATCCTTCGTATTGAAAAAAGGCATCAGGTAGATGGAGTCAGGGTTGGGGGTAAGCGTCTGATTTTTCCAATCGAAGAGGCGCGACCAGAAGACGATCTTGTTGCTCCCCTCCCCGGCCTTGGCGTCGTTCACCATTGCCTGATACATGCGGTCGAAGTTGACCGCAGGAGTCCCCCAGATGACGGCCTCGATGGCGCGGCGCTCGATAGTTCTCTGTGACAGTTCCTGCGATGAAAACGTTGTCGTCACTTCAGTTCCTTTCTGAGGAGCGGCCTCCGGTCGCTTCGGAGGTTCGCACCCAACCAAAGCTGCAAGGAAGGCCATGGTCAGCACACTCTTCGGTCGCATCTCTCTCCTGTTGCGCAAGCACCCAACCGACAGCAGATCGCAAATTCAAACAATGCAGCTATCGGCTTCAAGCAACAGATTGTTCTATGTAGAACTGAGACCCACAACTGTAAGTCCTGACAGTCGGCCCACCGCTCCTCATCAGCCTGCACAAATATCCACAGAAATATCTTCGAAAAGTGGCATTTTCTTAGCGCCCGAAAACCACCATCCAACTCACCACAATTCACCATGCAAGAACCACAAACTCACCACAAAAAACCATCCAGAAAACATCACTTTTCTTCCAACCCCCTTCAAAAAACACCCTCAAATCCCCGAAAAATCGCAAGACGCCCATCCCAAGGCACCTCTCAACTTTTTTTGCCGAAAACAGGTTTAGGATTGACCCATGGACTGGAAGAGCAAACGGGTCACTGCAATCCTTGAAGCCGCCTTGGCAGAAGACAAAGTCGCCAACGACATCACCACCGCCCTCACCATCCCCCCCAACCTGAAAGCCTCCGGAACCATCATCGCCAAACAGCCATGCGTCGTCTCCGGTCTCGGCTGTATCCCCATGTTTCTAGAGATCTTCGGCCGCATGTCCACCACTCCCATAGGCCGCTTCGAGGTTGTCAGCCATCCCGAAATCTTCGACGGAGTCAAAGTAAAAAAAGGCCAGACCCTCGCCGTCATCCGCCACAACGCCAGCGCTCTGCTCTCCTGCGAACGCGTGATTCTAAACCTGATGCAGCGCATGACCGGCATCGCCACCCTCACCAACGAGTTCGTCCGCGCTGTAAGCGGCACAAAAACCAAGGTCTTAGACACCCGCAAGACCATCCCCGGCCTCCGCGCCCTCGACAAATACGCCGTAAGTTGCGGCGGAGGCGTCAACCACCGTCTCGACCTGCAGGACGGTATCCTCATCAAAAACAACCACATCTCCCTTGGCGGAGGCATCCCCGCCGTGCTCGAGCGAGCCCAGAAAAATCGCAAATCCAGTCAATGGATCCAAGTCGAAGTCCGCACCGAAACCGAGCTCGAGCAGGCCATCGCCGGCGCCGCCGACTCTATCCTCCTCGACAACATGACGCCATCTCAAGTAAAGAAAGCAGTTAAGCAGATCCGCGCCACCCTCCCGAAAGTTCCCATCGAAGCCTCCGGCAACATGAATCTCAAAACCGTCCGTAAATACGCCCTCGCCGGAGTAGACTTCGTCTCCGTAGGAGCCCTCACCCACTCCGCCGCCGCCGCCGACCTCAGCATGCGCATCACCGCAGACATCTTCTGATTCTGAGGACATCTTGCCCGAACCGTTCGATCTACCTGCTGTCACCGCAGCTCTCGCCAACTCCATTTTTTCCAATAAGATCCATCACTTCTCCTCAACAGCTTCCACTAACACTCTCGCCCTCGAAGCCGCACAATCCGGCACACCGCACGGCAGCGTCTGGATAGCCGACGAACAAACTGCAGGCCGGGGCCGCAGCAACCACACATGGCACTCCGCTCCAGGCGATGGGCTCTATCTCAGCGTCCTTCTGCGCCCGCAGATCCCGCTCATTGACGCCCTTTGGCTCTCCCTCGCAACCGGACTCGCGGCACAAACAGCCATCGCCGGCACCACTGGCCTCATTCCCGATATTCGCTGGCCCAACGATCTCCTGATCGACAACAAAAAGTGCGGCGGCATTCTGGTCGAGACCGCCTCCGTCGCCTCGCAATCGGAAGCACCGGCAATGCTGCGTTACGCGGTCATAGGCGTCGGCATCAACATCAATCACAATAACTTTCCCTCCGAACTCGAAGCTCTTGCCACCTCCCTCCGCCGCGAAAGCGGCCGTTCATGGGAGCGCGAGCAAATCATGATTGAGTTTCTTCGAGCGCTCGAAAACGAACTTGGCCTGCTCGCAGCTGAACTGCACGGGAGCTCAACCAACCCTCGGCTTTTAGACCGCTTCACCGCGGCCTCAAGTTGGGTGCGGGGCAAACCCGTCAGGGTAGACGAGGCTGGCGGATATACTGGCGTGACGGACGGACTCGATGCACGTGGCTTCCTGCGCGTCGCCGGAGACGACGGTGTCCTGCGCACCGTTCTCTCAGGCGGAGTTCGCACGCTATAGCGGTCTGGAGAGTCAGCAATGCTACTGGTCCTCGACGTCGGCAACACCAACACGGTTCTCGGACTCTACCGGCTGACCACCGGAGAGTCGGACCCAACAAAAGGGCCTGAGATGGTTGCGAACTGGCGGATCACCACCCCACCCTCAGTACAAACCAGCGACGAGTTCGGCGTTCTCTTGCGCAATCTCTTTGAGCTGAAGGGTCTTGAAATCGGCGACGTCGATGGAATCGCCATCTCCTCGGTCGTGCCTCCTCTGGACTCGACGTTGCGCCAGGTCTGCGAACTCTACTTCAAGGTGAAACCCCTCTTCGTTGAACCCGGCGTGAAAACGGGTATACCCATTCTGACCGACAATCCCGTCGAACTCGGCGCCGACCGAATCGTCAACTGCGTTGCAGCCTTCGAGCGCTTTCGCGGCCCCTGCATCGTCATCGACATGGGCACAGCAACCACCTTCGATGTGCTCTCGAAAAAAGGTGAATTTCTCGGCGGAGCCATCGCACCCGGACTTGGCATCTCAGCCGAAGCGCTGTTCTCGCGAGCTGCCCGGTTGCCACGCATCGACATCAAGAAACCCGCGAAGGTCATCGGAACTGGTACCGTCGACAACATCCAGATCGGCCTCTACTACGGCTACATCGGGCTGGTCGACGGCATCCTCGAACGCATGATCGCCCAGATGGGGCCCGAAACCAAAACCGTTGCCACTGGAGGCCTCGCGAAGCTCATCGCCGGCGGATCGAAACACATCGGCGCAGTCGACGACATGCTTACCCTGACCGGACTCCGCCTCATCTACGAGCGCAATCTCGATAGGAATAGGAAACGCGGGGTATAGCCCAGGCGCGGTCAGCTCGGCTGGCTTAAGCTGAAGAAGAGCCCATGCAGAACTACTTCAATTACTTCACTGAAATCGAAGAGCGGTTTCAGCAAAGGCGCGGCTCGCTCCTGATGCTCTCCACGCTCGACTGGGCCCTAATCGAGACGTGGCGCGAAGCTGGCATCCCCCTCGAAGCAGTGCTGCGCGGCATCGACAACGCCTTCGACAAGCACGATGCAAAGTCGCTGCGATCTCCTCGCAAAACCCGTAGAGTCAATGGTCTCGCATGGTGTGCGCAGAGCGTGATGGAAGCGGTAGAACAGGCCATGGAAGCCTCAATCGGTGCAGGGCCAGCCGTCGGAAAAGACTCCGGAGAAAGCGGTTTCGAGACGGAGCGAGTTGCGCAATTTATGGAGCAGAACGCCGGCATCATCGAAGCGGCGAGACTCGATTCCCCTGCAGATGCAGTAGCAGTTGAGATCGTTACCCGCCTGCGCGCCCTCTCCATTGGCATGCGCTCTCAAACGCTATCACTCGAAGAACTCGATCGCACACTCACAGTCCTGGAGGAAAAGGTCGTTGCGGTACTCATTACCTCCGCGCCCGAGGATGAACTCGTCTCACTGCGCGAACAGGCTGCAAGAGAACTGGCACCCTACCGTGGCAAGATGCAAGCCGTTCAGATTAAGCAGGTACAGCAGCAGTTTCTACAGAAGAAGCTCCTCGAGGCGCGTAAACTACCCCGCCTTAGCCTCTTCTATATGAGTCACGGATGAAGCTACAAATCGAAAAGGCGGTCTACGGCGGCGCGGGACTAGCTCATCAGGCCGAAGGAGCGGACACAGGCAAAGCAGTCTTCGTGCCATTCACCCTGCCCGGAGAAATCGTCGAAGCTCGCATACTCGAGCAGAAGAATACCTTCGGCGAAGCCTCTCTGATCCAGATTTTGAACGCCTCCAAAGATCGCATCCAGCCTATCTGCGCCCACTTCGGAAAATGCGGAGGCTGCCACTACCAGCACGCAGAATATTCCGCGCAACTCCAGATGAAATCTACCATCCTCCGGGAAACCCTTGAACGAGCAGGACTGACAGCACTTCCTGCAATCGAGACGCAAATAGGAGAGCCCTGGGCATACCGGAACCGCACTCGTTTCCGAATAGGCGAATTAAACGGGACGATACGAATCGGCTACAACCGCCGCGGATCGAACGATTTCCTGGCCGTCCACGAATGCCCCATCTCCGCTCCGCTGTTGGTCCGCGCCGCTCAGGCACTTCTGCGTACCGGAGAGGAGGACTCGAGCGCCGCACGGTGGCTGCGCAGCACGACTGAAGTTGAGTTCTTCACCACGGGTGACGAAAAAGCATTGCAGATGACTCTCTTCGTCTCCAAGCAACAATCCGGATTCACCACACTGTGTGAAAAACTCCAGCGCATGGTACCGGGGCTGACCGGCGCTGGAGCAGTTCTGCAGGCTGAGGCTATGGCACAGCGAAGAGCGAAAAAACCTCAGCCGCTGGCGAGTTGGGGCGCAGATGGCTTAACTTACGCCGCGGCCAGCGAAAGATACTGGGTAAGCCGAGGCGGCTTCTTTCAGGTCAACCGCTTCCTCATAGATAAGTTTGTTCAACTCGTCGCCGAGGGGCGGCATGGTTCCATCGCGTGGGATTTATTCGCTGGCGTGGGCCTGTTCTCTCGCGCACTCGCAAAGGGATTTCAGCAGGTTGTAGGAGTCGAAACAGCGGCAAACGATTTAATCAGTTCGTTCAAAGGACCCGGCAAACGTGCCGTGCAGGCAACCACAGTAGAGTTCTTGCGCGGCGCAGTCGTGCAGCGTAGCCGTCCCGACCTGATCGTCATGGATCCTCCCAGAGCAGGTGTAGGCGCAGAGGTTTGCTCACTGCTGGAGCGAGTCTCTGCACCAGAGATTGTTTACGTCTCCTGTGACCCAGTGACCCTGGCCCGAGACCTGAAATTGCTGGTCGAATCCGGTTACAAACTCGCCGAACTTAACCTCGTGGACATGTTTCCACAGACGTTTCACTTGGAAACAATCGCAGTTCTACGCAGGTAATCGGAGAGACCTGTGTTGAAATAGTGGGTGAGTGCGGTCCGCAGGCAGAGTTGGAAAGACCGGAAACCCGAACGAGCCGAATCCTGATCTTTGGCCGAAGGCCATCTCTCGCGTTCCCCCACTTCAATTTCGCGGCGCTCCTCTTCTTGCAGCAGTTTGCTGGTTCGCGATGGGCGAGGTCATCGCCAAAAACTGGCACCCTACTGTCATCCTTCTCATCACAACCGCAATCCTAATTCTGCTTTCGCTAGCCGCCTTCCGATGGGCGCAAAGGGTCGCACTCGTCCCCCTGGCCACACTGTGGATAGTAATCGGCTGCTGGTGCGCGCAGATTCAACCGGTTCCTCAAACCCAGCAGGCACTGGCATCCTACGCCGACGGTCTAAGCCGGCAAATACGCGGACGCGTCGTCCGGGCACGCCAGTTGCCCCCTCAACACGATGACTCCGATCACGATCGGGAGGCCGCATGGTGGCCCGAAAAGGAGGCGGATGAAGAGGCTGCAGCCATTGGCACAACGTCAATCGACATCCAGGTCGACTCCATTGAAGAGGTAACGCCGGATATCTCACGCATGGTCCCCATGACCGGAGGTGTCCGCATCAATCTGCTCCCCGATAAACCCGCCGATCACAGCGTCGTCGCCACAACTGCAGCGTCGCAAATCTTATCCAGGCTGCGATGCGGCGATGTAGTAGAAGCCCCAATGCGCATCAGGCTGCCCGAGCGCTATCGCGATCCAGGCGCATGGCAATACGCAGACTATCTTCTCGCGCAGGGGATCGGCGCGCATGCCAGCGTGCGCACTTCCAAGCTAGCGCTGCTCAACGAACCAACCACAAGCCATGCAACACCAACGGATCGCTCGGCTCGGTTACTGTGCGAAATCTACGCCTCGCAAAGCTGGGCCTCGAAACGTCTCCTCGGCTACACGCAGTCTAAAGCCAACCAGTCTCTTCCCATGTCTCTGCGTCTCAGCCCGGACGACGCCGGAATGTTGAACGCAATGTCGTTCGGCGATCGCGCCGGTCTGAACAAAACTCAACGTCTCGGCTTCGAACGCACAGGATCGTTTCATCTTTTCGTAGTGTCCGGAATGCACGTTGGACTTCTAGCAGGCCTGCTGTTCTGGCTTGCGCAAAAACTCCGACTACACGAATGGCTCGCAACGCCTCTTATCCTCGCGTTGACGTTCGGCTATGCGCTCCTCACCGGGTTCGGTGCTCCAGTCCAGCGCGCTCTTTTCATGACCGCAGTCTTTCTGGTGGCGCGTCTACTCTCGCGTGATCGCAATGTCTTAAACGCTCTTGGAGCATCCGCCCTCGCCGTCCTCGTTATTTCGCCCGGCGCTTTGTTCGAAGCCAGTTTTCAGATGACCTTCCTAGCGATCATCGCTATTGGCGGAATAGCCGTCCCTCTTAGTGAGCGAAGTTTTCTTCCCTACGCACGCGCCGCAGCAAATCTCTGGGACAAGTGGCTCGACTCCAGCCTGCCGCCTCGCGTCGCCCAATTTCGCGTCATGCTGCGGCTCTGGAGCGAAGCCATTGCCGGTGTACTTGGTCAATGGACACGTATCCTTCCCTCCCTCTTTGTACGCGCAAGCCTCTGGACGCTGGAGCTTGCGCTCATCGGCATCGTCACGGAGATGGTGATGGTGCTCCCAATGGCGCTCTACTTCCATCGCGCAACCGTCTTCGCTGTACCGGCAAATATGTTCAGCGTGCCGTTGGTTGCCGTGCTGGCTCCGGTCGCGGTCATCGCCTTCTGCGCATCACTCATCTCCCCCTGGATCGCGATATTGCCCGGCGCGGCCACTGCCCTGCTCCTTCATGGCATTTCTGCTGTGATTGGCCGCGTCAGCGCAATTCACACAGCTGACCTCAGGATTCCCGCTCCGGCGTGGTGGATTGCGCTTCTGTCAATTGCTGGGTGGGCCTTTTGCTGTTGGGCGGTTCGCCAGTCGCGCGCATGGGCTTGGAGCACATTGGCTACGCTCCCGCTCATTGCAGCAATGATTCTATGGCCGGAACGCGCAATCGTTTCACCCGGAATGCTAGAGGTGACGGCGATCGATGTCGGCCAGGGAGACTCCCTCTTCATCTCTGCTCCCAACAATGAAACGATGCTGGTTGATGCAGGCGGACCCGTCGGCGGAGTGACCGAAGCGGCCGAAGCAGCTAGTCATTTCGACGTCGGTGAAGAGATCGTATCTCCGTATCTCTGGTCGCGCCGGATACGTCATCTCGACGTGCTCGTCCTCAGCCACGCGCACAGCGACCACATGGGCGGAATGCCGGCGATCATGCGTAATTTCAACCCGCGAGAGCTCTGGGTCAGCATCGACCCGAACTCGGATGACTATCGCAAACTGCTGGCGGAAACGAAAGAACTCGGCGTGCAGGTGCGTCATTTTTACGCGGGCGACCTGGTAGCGTGGGGAGGAATGCTGATCACCATGCTCGCCCCGGAGACCGGATACACAAACGCACACGAGCCCATCAACAACGATTCGCTCGTGATGCGAATGCAGTACGGCAGATCGTCAGTCCTTCTGGAAGGCGACGCCGAGGCGCCAAGCGAGCGCATGATGCTCGCCAACCGACGTGTAACGCCGGTGACTCTGCTAAAGGTCGGCCATCACGGAAGCAAAACCTCGACGACGCAGGAATTTCTCGCCGCCGCCGCACCCAAAGACGCGATCGTATCGGTCGGAAAGGGGAATACGTTCGGGCACCCCCGCTTTGAAGTCATTGAGAGAATCGCCGCAGGCGGGGCTAAGCTATACCGAACAGATGAGTTCGGGTTGACGACTTTTTTCCTTGGCCCCGACGGAGCAATCCACGAGGCTCTTAACGCATCGAATCCATAGGGATGAACGAGAATCAGGAGGCATCGATGGAGTTGAATGAAACCAGGGCAGAGTTCACCGCAATCAGCGCCGAAGAGCGGGCTGAAGAACAAAAGCTCATCCGCCGCATGCAGATGATGATGAACATGGTCATGCAGGTCATCGCGCAGGATTCCACGTTGACGGTCGATGAGGCTGCCCAGATGATCGCCGACACCAGAAAGGCTGCGCTGGCTATGTTTCCCGGCAAAGAACTCGCCTACGATTTAATCTGGCGCCCCCGTTTCCAACGCCTCATGCGCGAGCGCTTTCGTATCATGTAGCTCGCAGGCTGTTACGAGATCCTTTTCCCCTCCTGCAAAACATGCGAATACGACTCGCCAATCACGAGGACATTCCGGCGTTGATGACGCTTATGCGCCGAGTCGTTCCACTCATGATCGCCTCCGGAAACCTCCAGTGGGACGAGAGCTATCCGAACGAGGACGTCTTCGGGCGCGACATCCGCCTCGGACAACTTTGGGTCGCCGAAATAGATACTGCGATCGCAGGCATCGCCGCAATCACCTCGGATCAGGAACCAGACTATGCGCAGGTTGGTTGGGACGTCGAAGAACCCGCCATCGTCGTGCACCGGCTCGCCGTCGACCTCGCCTTTCGCGGAGCAGGAGTCGCCCGCGCTCTAATGCAGAAGGCAGAAGAGGTCGCGGCAGACCGCAGCCTCACCGTTCTTCGCGTCGACACCAACACGCAAAACGAAGCGACACAGAAACTCTTTCCGCAACTCGGCTATCAACTCGCCGGAGAGATCGGCCTTCAGTTCAGACCTGGTCTCCGGTTCTTCTGCTATGAAAAGCGGTTGCAGAAGATCACGGATCGCTGAATCTATCGATCATCAAACAACGACTCAAAAATAAAAATTGCCGCCTGCGATAAAACAGGCGGCAATTGATTTTGTTTATGCAGACTAGAACTCGATACGGCCGGAGAGCTGTGCTGCCCTGCGGGTATAGTTTGGGTTGGTGGTGACATCTCCGAAGCTCGCGTTGCCGACTACCGTGCTGGCCACGCCGAACCAGGTGTGGTTGGTGAGGTTGTACATCTCGCCCCGCAGGGTCAGCCTGGACGACTCGCCAAGGTGCAGCGGAAAGCTGCGAACGAGAGCGATATCCAGCTGGTAGTTCCCGGGACCGTAGAGGTTGTAAGGTGCGGTGCGAGCGGAGTTCGGAAAGGTATAGTTCGGAGCGAACGGAGAACCATTCGGGAACGCCGTCGTGGAGGCAAGTTGCGAAGGAGCGATGAATGGGCCGGTTGGTGCAGCCTGCGTTCCACCGCTAGCCGCGATGTAGCTGATTGCACCTGTATTGGCTGCTGTGATCCCCTGTCCCCACTTGCCGTTCACGCGTGCCGCGCCGGCGAAGGCTGGATTGAGGTTGGCGGCACAAGTGCTAAGAGCCGGATTGGTTTGGCACGAAGATCCCGTAATCGCCAGCGGCGATCCCGAGAAAGCCTGGAAGATCTCGGAGAATTTATAACCTCCGAAGACTGCCCGCTCAAAAGCGTTATTGCCAAGGAAGCTCTTGCCTATGGGCAAATCCCAAACGCCAGTGACCACAATGTGCTGCGGCTGGTTGGAAGTAGATACCGAACGTTCGATTGCATCCGCCTTCCAGGCCTTCCCGCTATTGGAATACGCCGCCGGAATGGCGTAGCCGGTACGGAAGGTGCCCCCGTCGTCGATCGAACGCGACCAGGTGTAGTTGGCCATGAACGTGAGACCGTGCGAAGCACGCATGTTCAGTGTGGCCTGCAACGCGTTGTAATTCGAGTTGGCTACGTAACCGAAGGAGTCACTGACTCCCTGAAAGGGAAAGGGCTTCAGCAGGGTAGCAAGGGTCTGGCCCGAAGTGAAGATGCTGGTGGTTGCCGGGCACACGTTCGGATTGGCGGCGCAGTAAGCCTTGAGTGTAGGTGTCGTCGTATTACTTAGCGTCAAATTGGTGTTGAGCGCGAGATACTGCGGATCGAGCTGGTCGGCCCAGTAGCCGCGAGCATTGGTGCCGTCTGCGGGCAGGAAGTGCCCCTGTGAACCCACGTAACTGATCGACGAGACGAGCGAGCTAGTCCACTGGCGCTGGAAGCCCAACGTATAGTTGATGTACTCGGGAGCCCGTCCGCCGAGATACGGGTCGACATAGCCCATACTCGTGGGGGTACCAGTGAAGCCCGAAGTTGTGGTGTAACCCGTACCATAGGCCGGTCCCGACGCCACTCCCGTAGCAGCAGCATAGGCCGGAATGGCTCCGTTTGTACCAGTGAATGGCGCGGAACTGAGGAACGTGCTGGTGCTTGAATTGAAGCTAGGCGCAGAGGAGAAGCCAAGCGTGCCGAGGCTCGTCGCGGATCCTCCCACGGCGTTCCCGTGAGTAAACATCACGCCATAGCTTGCGCGGATGACTGTCTTCGGATCGATCTGGTACGCGAGTCCGAGGCGAGGCCCGAAGTTCTTGTAGTAGTTGTTGACCGGAGTGGAGCAATTGCAGGTCCCAGTTCCGTGCCCGGTGAACTGAAGGGCTCCCCCAACTAAGGTAACGGGATTGGCGAGAGTTGGGCTGAAGTAGCTTCCTGCGTTGTGCACTTCGGTCACGCTCGGAAAAAAATCATACCGAAGACCGAGATCGAGCGTCAGCTTGGAAGTCACCCTCCAGTTATCCTGCACATAGGGCGAGATGGGGCGAAAACGAGCGCCGAACTCCTGCTGGAGATAATTAGTGAAGCTGACCTTGTCGTTCTGACCGATAAGAAAGCTCGCGTACGACAAGCCAGTGTTCGAAATCGTTGCGCCTTTGCTGATGCCGGCTGTCTCTGTGGTCGCTTCCTGAAGGGTGACGGGCGTTGATCCGCCAGTGGCGTTAACTACGTTGTATTGCAGCCATGCAATCTGCGCGCCGATGGTCAGCGTGTGCTTGCCTTTCACCCACTGCAGGTTGTCGAGCAAAGTGTAATTTTCCGCAAGAGTGATGTTAGGAGTTGCACCACCCCAGCACGTTGGAGCGTCGCTCGTCGGAGTGCCGCAGCTGGAACTGAAGTTGGTAAACGGAAAGCCACCCTGCGCCGCACCGGTTGGCAGACCCGAAATACCCATGGTTGTAGCGGAGTATTGGGGCAGTTGGTTGGCGTAGAAGGTCGGACCGTTGTAGCGCGCGTAGCCATACTTCAGTTGGTTGACGACGTTGGGAGTAAAGACGTGGGTCTCTTCGATAACACCAACTGCGGTCTTGGGTGCATAAGTCTGGCCGTAGTCATAGGGAAACGGACCGACGTTGCGGCCCGCTGTGGTTTGACCCACCGGATTCGAGCTGGCCTGCCGACCGATGGCAGCTACCATCGTCAGCGTGTCCTTGCTGGTGATGGCGTAATCGATGCGGTCCGTTGTGGACCAATTGACGAGACCTGTGTGGTTAGGCGCGACGTAGTTGTTCTGCAGCGCAGAACTAACACCTGTCGTTGGCAGAAAGCTTTGCATCTTCAGAGCAACCGCCGAAAACTCGCTGGCAGGAATGACATCGATAGGAGCGCCCGTTTTTACTGGATTGCCGTTCGCACCAATGCCGGCGCCGGGACCGTAGCCATACTGATACCGGCACAGGCCGGTATTGCTATTCGCCGTGCAAGCTGCCTGCGTGTTTGGATCGTAGATGATGGGGAGCCCTGGATCGCTGAAGTCACCCCGCTGCTGGGCCGCCGTAGGAAATGTCATCAGTGTCGGGGTTGCGCTGGCATAACGGAAGCCGTTGTAATTGCCATAGAAGAAAACCTTCTCCCGCCACGAACCAAAAGGCACAAGCGGACCGCTGAGGTTGATGCCGTACTCGTTGCTGTGCTCGATGGGCTTAACCGGCTTACCCGTCACCGGATTGGGAACCGATCCGAAGAATCCCCAGGTGTCGAGCGCAGTATTGCGGAAAAACTCATACACCGAACCGTGATACTTGGTGCCGCCAGCCTTGACCGTATAGTTCTGGATGCCCTGTCCCTCATAGATCGCTGAGTAGCCGCTGGTCTGTACGTTGAACTGATCGACCGCATCGACAGAGATTGCAGTCCAAACATAGCGCGGGTCGCCGTTGCCGCCGGCGCGTACAAACGGAAGACCATCAATGTACACGGCCGAGACCGCACCGCGGCTGCCGGAGCCGTTGACGATGCCCGTGTTGGTAGTGGCGTTCCCGGTAGTGTTATTGCCCTGCACGCCGGGCATGAGGAACGCGAAATCAGTAGCACGGCGCTGGTCGGGGTTGCCATACGCGCCCATCTCGATAGGAAGCGCGGAGTACAAATCGTTCTCCATGGTCGCACCGAGGGTCGCGTTGCTGGTCTCCAACTGAGGTGGCGCTGTGGATACATCGACGGTCTGGGTCTCCGAACCGACCGTCAGTGTGATCTTAAGGTCCGCGACCTCCAGCGCATTGACGTGAACATTCTCCTGCGTCAGCGTCTGAAATCCCTTGGCGGTGGTCGTCACCGTGTAAATGTCGTTATTCAATGGAGTCAGGTCAAACTCCCCGGCGTCCGAAGTCGTGCGAGTGAACTTCACCCCCGTCGTCGTCGACGTAGCAGTAACGGTCGCGCCCGGAACCACAGCCCCAGTGGAATCGGTGACAGTACCCTTAATCTCGCCCCTGCCGGAAAGTTGTGCGTTCGCTGAAGAGCCCCATAGCAGCGCGACAGCAGTGAGAACCAGCAGCAACCGGGGGAACACACGGTCATTTAACGGTCCACGGCCAAGCGTGAACTTTTTATTAGTGAACAGCTTCATAACTAACCTCCAAAGAAATCTTGCGTACAGCACGGTGTTGCATGGCCCAAAAGACCCGCCTTCTCTAATTGGGAACTGAGGTCAGACCACATTTGGTTGCGTCAGAAAGCTTCTTCTCTTTCCATGAGACCTGTCAAGGCCAAAATGGAACTTTTTACAAATAGGAATCCGTCGCGATGCATGGCCTAGAACAGGCCAAACCGGAGAAATCCGCTCATGGCAGTTCGTCCCAATTCCAAACAAAACCCAAAGGAAGCCAAAAACCGAGGTGGTTCTACCTCAGAAGCTCGGACTTCCAGAATTGGACGATATGAACGGTACTGGCAGGAGGCAACCCGTTCCCTAGGGCGTCTGCACTGGTCCAAGCAGCGGAGTCTTCACAGGGGCCGCCAATCCAACAATTTCGGTCAGGATATTGCTGAAAAAATTCGTGATCCACAAGTTGCCGCTGGCATCGATCGCCACTGCAACGCCCCCATTCAAGGCGGCATCCTTAGCCCACCCCGCGGTTGGCGACAGGATCTGACCGGGAGAGGCCGTGGCCGAACCAGCCAATTCCGTAACTGATGGCCCTTTGTAGTTTGCCACCCACACGTGACCTGAGCCGTCGATCGCGATGCCCTGAGGATGAATAATGCTGGCCTGGTTATCGCTGTAGCCGGTGGAGATGATCGTGCCGTCACTCGCCATCTGGGCGACGCTATTACCGGAGTAGTCGGCCACCCAGACGAAGCCGCGCTGATCGATGGCGATGCTTGCAGGTCCGATGCAGCAGGAGTAGCTGACGAACTGGCTGCCGTCGGCCGAGACCTTGGTGACATAGCCATCCTCGACGTTTGCCACCCACCCATTGTGGTTCGCGTCAATGGCGACCGCGACCGGAAAAGCCAGCTTCGGCGTCGTATATCCTTTCGCCCCCGATAAGGGCTGCCCGCTGCTGGATAGCAGAGTGACTGTTGCGTTGTAGTTGTCAGCCACCCAAACTGTTCCGTTCGTGTCGATGGCGACCGCATCGGGATAACCAAGGCCTCCGGCACTATATCCACTAGCGCCAGAAACCGCCTGCCCCGTTGAGTTGAGAACAGTCACACTGCCGAGACCGTTGTTGACGCTTGACGGTGTCGCCTCGTTCGGAATCCACACGTTATTTTGACCGTCTACCGCGAGCCCGTAGGACTCATTCAGACCGCTGCCGCTAATGCCGTTCGAAAACGCTGGAACGCCCGTCGGTGAAAACTCCGATGCGACGCCAAAATAACTGGCGACCCATACATTACCCGTCGTGTCGACTCCAACTCCGGTGGGTCCGTACATCCCTGCACCTGTGTAGTTGATAAACATCGTCCAGTCCGAGGGAGCCGCGCTCAGTGCAGGTGTGAAAGCGGTGCTTGCAGTCGACTCCGTGTAGAGTGTGGCGACGTTTGTCCCGGGATTGCTCACAAGATTAAGGACAGCGTCCAAGGTATTGTTCGGGGCGGTCCCGCCGCTGGGTGTCGTCAGGGAGAAGAGCGTGCTGCAACCCGCCAAAGAGGTCGCTGTCGTGCAGATGTTCAACAGGTTGGCGACCGAGTTGATCTTGGCGGCGGGCGATACGCCGTTTTGAGGGAAAGATGCCCCGGGGGATGTACCGGCTGTCGGATTGGCGAGGTTCGCGACAGTGGCGACTGCGTTGGCGAGGCCCTGAGGGTTAGTGGCGGTGGCGCCGATGTTGCCTCCAGCGGTCATGAACTGGGCGAGTCCCCAGGCAGTGGCGGCTGTGGTGACCTCGTTGATGACGAACTGTGAGGAGGCGGCAATTTGATTGCACGGGCCAATCGCGGTTGCCAGGGCGATGGCGTTGTTGTTGGCAGCGGCTCCGACCTGGCCTCCGCGAATGACGACGTAAAGCTGCGAGTCTGCGGCAGGACAGGTGTAACCAGCCGGTACCGTGAAGGCGCCGGAGAAGTCGCTGGCGGGAAGGGTCGTCAAAAGAGGTGTACCCGCAGAGCCGTTGCCGGTGGTACCAGCTGCGTACAACTGAACCATTGCGTGGTTGATAGGCTGAGTTCCGGCCATTGCTCTGCCGGTGAAGCCAACACCGGGTGTGCTCGCTGGAGTGATGGTGAGGGTCCCGGTTCCAAACGTAAAGCCGTAATTGGTTGCGGAGAGAGTTCCGAGGGTGGCGACAATCGGGTAAGAGCCGGCTGGAGACGAGGAGATTGCGCTGGTTGTCAGCGTCGGAACTCCGGTCACGACAGTTTGCGTATCTCCATTGACAAAGCCTGCAATCGCGGCGGATAGAGTTGGGAGCGGAGATCCGGAGACGATGCTCTGGTTGTTAGGCGTCACCGTGAGGGTGGCCTTGTTGACGGTCAGGGTGCCATAGACGGAGAAGACAATGTAATTGGCGAGATTGGGGCCTGTAACGGCGGGAACGATCGAGTA
>Ga0209624_10000986_pt1 | contig 23802 bp, 17 predicted proteins | sample JacPinW_OM2H0_O1_FD_188565 | JGI IMG/M metagenome (GOLD analysis project Ga0209624, IMG submission 188565) | Forest soil microbial communities from Algoma, Ontario, Canada - Jack Pine, Ontario site 1_JW_OM2H0_O1 (SPAdes) (version 2) | ecosystem: Environmental > Terrestrial > Soil > Boreal...
CGCATGTGAGAAAGAACAAAGACGAAATACGGGGATCCTTCCCCTTCGCTGCGCTCGAGGGTCAGGATGACGACTTCAAAAAGTAAGTCAGGGGTACACTCATCTTGAATTTGCCTTAAAGCCGAGTTAGCAGCATCGAAAAGCGGGTTAGCGGCTCTTTTTGGAGTCGGCGACGGCTCTTCGGGCGGCGGCCCATCCGGGTTTGGTGACCTGGCGGGAGCGGCCAAGGGCTAGTGCTCCCTCCGGGACGTCTTCCGTAATGCTGCTGCCGGCGGCGACGTAGGCTCCTGCGCCGACGGTCACGGGGGCTACCAGGGTCGAGTCCGAGCCGATGAAGGCTCCGTCGCCGATCGTTGTCAGGTGCTTGTGGAGGCCGTCGTAGTTGCAGGTGATGGCCCCTGCACCGATGTTGACGCCTGCCCCGATGACGGCGTCTCCCAGGTAGTTCAGGTGGTTGGCCTTCGAGCCCTTGCCGATGGTTACCTTCTTGGTTTCGACGAAGTTTCCGACGTGGGCGGACTCGCCGATGCGGCTTTCGGGGCGCAGGTGCGCGTAGGGCCCAAGGACGGCGTTGTTGGCGACTTCAGCGGTGTCGAGGATGCAGCCGTTGCGGACGGTGACGTTGTCGCCGAGGGTGGAGTTCTGGACGACCGAGTAGGAGCGAATGAGAGATTCGGTGCCGATAGTGGTTGCGCCGAGGAGTTGAACGTAGGGCTCGATCACGGTGTCGGGGCCGACCGTCACCTCGGGGTCGATGACACAGGTCTCGGGGCGGAAGATGGTGACGCCGTTCGCCATGAGACGCTGCGCGGTTGCCAATCGCATGGCGGCGTCGAGATGCATCATCTCGGCGATGGTGTTTGCGCCGAGCACCTCGTCTACGCTGTCGGCTATGACGGCGACTACGCGCTGACCATCGGCCACGAGCATCGCGGCTACGTCGGTGAGGTAGAACTCGCCGTGGGCGTTGTTGGTGGAGAGGGAATCAAGCCTGGCGAAGAGGGCTTTGGTCTCGAAGCAGTAGATTCCGGAGTTGATCTCGGGCGCTCCCAACTGGTGGGGTTGGAGAGATTTTTGTTCCACGATGGCGGTCACCTCCGGCGCGCCTTCGCTGACACGCAGCACCCGGCCGTAGCCAGTGGGATCTTTGGGCGCGGCAGTGAGGATGGTCATGGCGGCCTTCTCACGCAGATGGACCTCCCGGACGGCGGCGATGGTTTCGGGCCGGATGAGAGGGACGTCGCCGGAGAGGACGAGGAGATGTTCGGGGAGTGGTGCGCCGGAGAGCTCGAAGTCGGCTTTGAGGATCTGCATGGCGTGGCCGGTGCCGCGCTGCTCGGGCTGGAGGACGAACTGGACGCCGGTGGCGGCGGCAGCGGCTTTTACGCGGTCGGACTCGTGTCCGATGATGCAATAGATTTGCTCAGCGGGGACGAGTGTTTTGGCTGCGGCGATGACGTGAAGGAGGAGGGCGCGGCCTCCGATCTCGTGGAGGACCTTGGGGCGCTTGCTTTTGAGCCGGGTACCTTTGCCTGCGGCCATGATGGCGATGGCGAATTCCTTAGAGTCCATAGACCAATATGGTCTCATGTTCGGTTTGAGACACACTAGAGGTGGAGGTTCCGGGTAGTGGGTCATTTTGATTCCACAGGCTCACGATATGCTGCTGCCGTGGCATCGTAGGTGCTATGCAGAAGCGGTCAAGCAAACAGGATTTTGCGCAGAACGCTCTCCGGGGCGTGGATATCGACTGCGCAGCCATTGGCACCAAAGGCAAAGAACGAAGCGGCTGTATCGCTGGGAAAAGGCTGGACGGGCTGATTCGCGCGACGTAAGCTCATCTGATGCTGGCATCATCCATCACATGGATTCTCATCATTTCAGGGGTTGGGGCGGCTGCTGGCGGTCTTGCTGTGCTCTTCCTCCCTCGAATGACCGTGCAATTGGTGTTTGGGTCTAAGATTTCCGATGGCACGACGATGTTCTTCGTCCGGCATTGGGGAGCGTTGCTCTTTGTGGTGTGCGCCCTGACGGTATATAGCGCCTATGTTCCCGTTACTCGCGTTCCAATCTTGACCGCTTCCATCATCGAAAAAATTGCCGTTGTTGCACTGATCTTCTTGGGCCCCCTGAAACGAACGGTCGCGATGACGGCTGTTGGGATCATGGATGGAGTTTTGGCCATCCTTTTCATGGCATATCTTGCAGGGGTTTAGCCACTGTAGATTCAAAATGACCCACTACCAGGTGCCGGCGGGTAGCCTGTTCATCGAGATCGCCGAAAGCAGACCGTTCGACGGAACAATCCGCGAACTTACGGAAACTCGATTTTCGAGACTATGGAATAGCTTCCGGGTAGTCCGTGATACGGGATCGTGGAGCTTCCCGCATCTGCCTGGAGCGCTCGCTGAGTGACGAACTGCTTCTCGTCCGCATGCGCGAAGAAGCCACAGAGCACGCGAACTCAGGAGGAGCTGTCTCTTTCGAAGCTGAACAGACTCGGAAGCTAGACCACGTAGCTATATCCCCCTTCGCATTGCAGAAGAGCGATTGCAGACACCATAGACGCAACAACCAAGACGTCGGGGACAGTATGCGCGAGCATGTCTCGTACGATTGTTTCGGGGGCTTGGGAGAGGGTGTAATGCTTGATCAGTTGCCGAACCTGCTCCTCTAAAGCAGTATGGCAGCTCAAAAAGCGTACACCTCGACGTTTCAGCCCCTGCATGCTCGCGTCTTGAAGCGGAGAGGTCTCGGCGCTGGGGTCCGTGACCGCTGTAACATGAGCGGCGTCATCTGTGAGCTCGCTGAGATAATACGGATTTCTCACGGCAGGCTGGCGGGTGCGAGGATCATTGATCTCCAGCCAGGGGCCGATCATGTATTTTTCCCAAACATAATCATCGTAGTTGAGGAGATTGGCTGGTCCATGCAAGCCGCAGATTACCTTGGTCTGATCCACAGGCACCCCAAACCCGTAGTGAAGACCATTTAAGGAATTTTTTACCTTGGCGAGGGATGCTCCATCTTCAACGCGCGTGATGTCGAAGAGCTGTTTCACTCTTGCCTTTTCGTGCAATAGTCCTTCAAAGGTAGCGAGTTTCCATTCCGATGTGCTCCATACGAGTTGTGCTTCTGCAGGCTGGTTCAGCCTTGAAGCCAATCCGAGAGCTGCGATCCCGACAAGCGCTTTTGACGCAAAACTGCGGCGGGTTAAACCATTCATATGAATCCTTCCTTTCACCTGTACTGGAATGTCGTCATGGCGGAATCCTCTGGACCGTTCCCTTGGTGCAGCTTCACGCGGATCGTCGAGTGAATTTTGGCCGTACCTCGCGCAGGCAGAAAAGCGAAATCCATCGAACAGTCAAAAGCTTCACGTGGCTGGTTCTATCACCGGAGCATTCGGAGGTCTTGCCTGCTCTGTGAAACGGCTCGCTTAGCGCTCAAAGCCTTCCGGGATTGAAATGACGGCTGGAATTCTATAGCCAGCTAAGGTCAGTTCTTTGCTGAGGGAGTGAGCTTGCGCATGAGGAATTCCTGTATGACGCCGTTGGCCATGTCAGCAGCGATGTCAATGAAGGTAATCGAAAACACGAGGCCTGGGCCGCGATTTGAAGGAGGGTAATAGACGTTGGCGATGGCTCCCGAGGCCAGATATCCCCCCAGGCCCGAATAATTCGGCTGCCAATGCCCGTTGTCTCCCTTGCATCTGAACGGGGTAGAGATGGCGTGGAGTGCGCGGGACTTCTTTGTGCCTGTCCCCTGGTAAAAGTAGCGCGGGTCCTGATGGAGGATAGAGGGCAGGATGGCTCCGCCGATCATGATGTCGGTCAAACCGTTGGCATAGTTGGCTCCTAGCCGCTGCCCAAAGGCCTTCGCACCCACCCCGTAGTCTGGGGTGTCGGCCGCGTGATCGATGCCTGCCACGAAGGCAGCCCCGAGGAAGGTGACGGGATCGGTTGTGGTCTTGAGAGCGAGTCTGAACTTCAGCTTTGGTGTGAGCGGGACGGCGTTCGGGTCATAGACGGCGTAAAAATTGGGGATGAAGCCCAGGACTCGCTGCTTCTCCTCCGCTGCGACTTGCTGTGTTGCGATCTCTTCCGTCGAACCTGCTGCTTCCACAACGGATACAACGGTTGCAATCCGGAGCCGGATGTTCGCCAGTTCTAAATACTGATCAGGTCTAAGGATGATTTCGGGCGAGGCCCAGTCTGCGAATCCGTTTGCGCTGATGGTGACGTGGTAAGGGATTCCTGGATTGATATGACCGAGTTGAAAGAAACCGCTATCGTCCGCGAGGATGCGCTGGCGATTGGGGGGCGACTGGCTTTCAACAACGATGGTGGCGCCGGGAACGATGCCGTCGTTCACATCGACCACCGTGCCGACGATGGTGCCGGTCTGCGGTTCAGGCGCGGAGATCTGCTGGGCCAGCGCTCCATCCCTGAGACACAGGCAAAGAATCACGAGACAAAGTGAAAGGTTGATTTTCACCGCCGAGACACCTTTTTTGGGGTTAGACTCCGCGGCGGCTGCCTCGGATTCAGAAAAAAATCATCCCGAGCGGAGGGATGCCAAGGACGCTCCCTATCGAACGGTTTGTCTTCCGCGATCTCGATGAACTACGAACTCCACAGGCTTCGCCATCGCCATCATGGCCGCAGGCAAAGAATGCCCGCAAAGCCACCATTCGCCCGAGACGGAAGTGCTTTGGAGCCGGGAGGGATAAGATTGGAGGCAGAGGTATTCCGATGCGATACAAGAAAATCAGTGTGGAAGTGATCGTCGTTGCCGATGAGGCCGAGGCCGTTGTCGCGGAGTTGAACGCCGCCCTCGATCGGCTGGAAGAGAGCCACACACTCTTCGGTGGTGAGATCGAGACCGTCGCTTTCGAGCATTCGGGAAAACGAAGGAAGTCGGCACTCGCGCACACGATTGCCGCCGGTGGAACGGTCGTTGGTGCTCTCAAGACCGCACGTCACGGCATGACGGTTGCCCTCCGCGCAGTCATCTGATGCAGGCGGTCCCGGCGAAGCGAAGGCCCATGGAACACATTTAGAAGCTTGGAGCAGCGGCCCTGCCTGGAAGATCGCCCACGAGCGGCTGGTCGAATTTGCGAAGCTGCTTTGAAGGCACAACAGGCAACCTCTCCCGTGGGATTAGGATGGCCATCTTATGAAGACGAGACAATGGGGTCTGCTCGCGGTTGCCGGACCGTACCCGGTAGGGAACGGCATGCCGGGAACAAACTCTGCGTAACAGCCGTCGAATCCTGCTAAGGAGGGTGGATTATGTCCGTGTTCTGCCAAGCGGTCGGATCCTTGCTATTGGTTTTGCCTTCCATCGCTCAGTCGCAAGCATTTGCAACGATCACTATAAAGCCTGCTCGCTCAACCGACGCGCGCAACGCGCGTGTGCAAGTGCTGCCTAACGGTGACTTGAGTGCGAATGCGGTCCCTGTGATTACGCTTTTGAGTTACGCGTACGACGTGCCGGTCAACCCTTCGCCGCGTCTTTCCCCTCTTCCCGACTGGATCTTTCGTGAGAGGTACGATATCGAAGCGAAAGCGCCCGCCCACGCCATCCCTCCGAGTCTTCAGGACAGCGAAGTGCGAAGCCGAATCCAGCAAATGATCCGCGGATTGCTCGCCGATCGTTTCAGACTCGTGATGCGGGTCGAGAATAAAACGATGTCAGTTTATGCACTCACCGTGGCCAGCGGAGGTCCGAAGCTCCAGAAGTCGGCCATCACCGAGAAGGACTGCATCTTCGATACCGACGCGGAAGGTTGCCATAACTTTATTGGCGGCCTGGGTCATCCCCTGAATGCAAAAGCCATAGCTATGGACGACCTTGTCCATTACATTGCGAACTGGACGGATTTGCCAGTCGTGAACCGCACGGCGCTCAGCGGGTTGTTCACCGTAGACACGGAAGGCTGGGTCCCCATGCGGCTGCCCCCTCCGCCACCGAACGCCACCCCGTCCGTGAACCCCTTCGCCGGCCTCCCCACAATCTTCACGGTCCTGGGCAAACTCGGTCTCGAACTGAAGCGGCAAGAGGACATCTTGCCGGTATACACCGTGGAGCGCATCGAGCGCCCGACCGCCAACTGACGATCACGCTCCATTACGCAGGGCTCAAGCGAATGTGCAGCGACCGGCGCGCTAGTTCCTAGCGTGACACGATATGATTGTGGCGCCGTCTGAACGGCAGAGAATCATATTGGTGTAGCCAATGGTCAGCGCAGGCACGAACTCCACTGAAGAAACAGCGAGGATGTTTGCCTCGATTCATACTGAGTCGGGCGCGAGCCTGTTGGAGCTGTCCCAGGCCTCCCCTGTCTTGTTGGTGTTTCTGAGACACTTTGGCTGCTCCTTTTGCCGCCAGGCGATCAGCGACGTTGCAGAGCTTCGTGGCGAACTTGACCGTCGCGGTGTGCGGCCTGTGTTTGTTCACCTGGGCACGCCGGAGCGCGCAAAGCCGTTTTTTGATTACTACGGCATCGGGGATGTGGAGCGGATCAGCGACCCGGTGGCGGCGATCTATCAGCATCCGGAGTTCCGGCTGTCGAGGATGCATCCTTTGTTAAACCTGTTGCTGCCGAAGGTGTGGGTGGGGTGGTTGAAGGGTGCGATCTTTCGACATGGGATCGGGAAGATCGAGGAAGATGGCCATCAGATGCCGGGCATCTTTTTCCTGAAGGGAGCGAAGATTGTGCGACAGTTTCGCTATCGCACAATTGCGGATGAACCTGACTATCTCAAGCTGGTTGCCTGAGGGGATTCAAAACTACCCGCGTCATTGAGCGCTAGAAGTCAGTACGGTAACTATGAGTTCACTAACGCCCGGCTGTCGCACGGGAGGATGGCAGTGTGCGCCGATCACGTGTCAAAACAAAAGCGAAGGGGCGATTTCTCTTTCGAGATTTCGCCCCTTACTTTCCGATTTCGAAGATCTGGTTCGGTTCCCAGATCACAACTGATCTGTTACTTCAGAATCGTCCGGTACCTGCGAGCGAACCCGCGCTTCCCATCCTCCTCCGTTTTCACATTTCGCTGTAAGAGCGTTCTCGGTTCCATCTATAAGTAGCCAGTTTCCTGAATGCTTCGCGAGTCTCGTTGCCGATTCTCTTTGAGTCCCGTTGCCGGTTCTCCTGATGGCCCTTGTCTCCTCTCTCCTACTGGAAGATTTCTCCTCCGTTGATTCGTAAGATACTCGCGATCTGACTGAAAATCATCGGGTGTGAAGCCTATTTTTTTGTGGAAATAGAGCGCGTTTTGTGGAAATGCGATCTAACTACGCCTATGCCATAGTTTCGCGGGAGCCTAGCTCAGATGCGGGATTGCTCCTTGGCATTGCCGCTGCCAGAAGCAACACCGTTCCGCCATACAGCAGCGTGTCTCCGACGTAATTTAATCCTTCCGACAGTTGCGCCGTTCCCCTATCCGTGGCCAGTATGGGGACGTAGAGAAGCAACGTAAGTAGAGTCATCGCGAGGCCGACGTAGGTTGCAGCGATTCGGGACCACTTATTGATGAGCAGGCATGTTCCAGCAACGAGTAGTAGTGCTCCAACAAGGTAAGCCCAGAGAAAGGGAGCGGGAACCCAGGTGGGAGTCAATTTTGGGAGGGGAACGCCTGGTGCGAACGCTGGATGCAGAAGGTGTTCGACCCCGAAGATGACCAGAGGAACGGCAATGCAGATGCGCGCCACAGCTATCAGGGTGTTGGAGCCTTGCACGCTTCGTTGCCGGAGGATGGTTCCGGTCAGAGCTAAAGCGCCCGCTGCGAAGCAGGAGTCTCTTAGCACGATGGTCCAGAAGATTCTGTCTTTCGGATGTTCGATGAGACCGGGAATGTGGATCGACAGCACGAAGAGGAAGAACATCACTGCAAGCAACGGAGCTGACCAGCGCAGATACTTTTTGAGGGCAAGACTGAAGGCTGCAGCCAGCAGAGCGAGGCCGACAAAGTAGGCCCAAAACAGGCGTCCCGGCATCCATGTGGGAACCCCTTGCATGAGGAGACGGGCGCCGGCAAGATGCTCGCCTGCGAAGGCCGCCAGCGGTGCGGCTACGAAGACGGGCCCTAATGCGATCAGCTTGTCGAGTCCGGGAGCTGCTGCGAACTCTCTCCTGATGGAGATTAGGCCTATGACAAGGATTACCAGGCCTGCAATGGATGGCCAAACTACAAAGCTTGAGCCCACAAGAATCCTTTCTTGCAGATGGTATAGCAGTGCATCTGCAGCGTGCCGTTACGGTGCGCGGTTTACGATACTCACCCGGAACGGCGGCTTGGCAGCTTCGGCTGGGTCCTGGGTGAACGTCTGTGCGGTCTTTGCTGGATCGTAACCTCGCCACAACCAGATCATCTCTTCGGCAAACTCCGCGCCGCCTTCGCCTGCTGAATGTGGACCCTTGCCGAAGGAGAAGCGGAAGTCGTAGCCCTTCAACTTAAGAGCGTTCGCCATGCGGATGTTTGCCATCGGCCACGAGCCGTAATTCGGATTCTCCTGATCGTTGCTGCCGTCCTGCAGCCATACGCGCAAGTTGCGGTGGCCTTCGCGCAGGATTTTGTCCGGGTAGTCCTGGCCGCCATCGGCGACTGCAGGGTTCTCGTGCCATTGGATGGAAGTGAATGAGCCGATCCAGGAGATGACGCGGCTGAAATCGTCGGGGCGCTGCCAGGCGGCGTTGAAGGAGCAGATGCCGCCGGAGCTCATGCCAGTGATGGCGTGTGAGTAGGCATCGGTGCGCAGGTTGTAGCTGCTGGCTACTTTGGGCAACAGCTCGTCGTGCAGGAAGCGCGCATAACGGTCGGAGACGGTGTCGTATTCAGTGGAGCGCATCGAGTCCTTGAGGGTGCGCGACCACTTCTTGCCGTAGGCTTCGACGAAATTGTAGGTTGGCGTGCCGGGTGAGGCAGAGATGTCGCCCGGATTGGTGAAGACGCCGATGATGACTGGGATCTTGCCGGCTGCGATCAGATTGTCGAGGACGTTCAGGGCGGGGTGGTCGCCCTTGCGGTTCATGTAACCTTCTCCGTCCTGGAAGACCATGACGGCGGCGGGTTTTTTCGGGTCGTACTGCGCGGGGACATAGATCCAATAGTCGCTGACCATGCCGTCGTAGATCTGGCTGCGCAGGGTGAGCCGTTCCGAGAGCACTCCTGTGGGGACGCCCGAATGCTGGAGGGCATCGCCGGTGAGTGGAGGAGGCGGGGGTGCTGGACCGGAGTTCGGTCCGCCTGGTTGATGTGCTGGGGATGCAGGTTGTTGCGCGGCTAGCTGCAACGACATTGCAAGCAGCGCTGGGTATAGAACGCGGCTAATCAGCAAGGACCTTCTCCTTCTTGAGCGTGGAGTGCGATTCAGCGCCTCTGCCTTCTTTTCAGCTTTCAGCATCAGTGGCAGCATACAAGTTCCGGCTGCGCCAGTCTCGATCAAATGTCTTTTTCAAGCACTACAAAGTACAAATCGTCTCGGAGCGGTCTGCCGAAGCGCTCGTCCCCATAGGGAAAGGGGCGCGTTTCACTGATCAGGGTATAGCCTCGGCGTTCGTACCACGCAATCAGGGGGGCTCGCACATTCACCACCGTCATCTCAATTCGGCGAGCGCCGCGTTCTTTCGCGAAGTCTTCCGCGGCAGCTAACAGAGTGCGTCCTAATTGTCTGTTTTGCAGATCGGGCCGGACAGTCAGGAGTCCTAGATACCAGACCGCCTCCTTCTTCGGATCCAAGAAGACAGTTCCCAGCAGAGGTCCTTCAGGGTCGTCCCGATAGGTCAGCAAGTGTGCTCCGGGTTTTTCGGCTAAGTCTTCTCTGAGGAGAGATTCATTCAGGCGCTGTCCCTCGATGAAATTCTCGATGTTCCAACTTGCTGAAGGGCCGGTGCCTCGAAAGGCAAGGTTTATGAGGTCTATGATTGCGGCGTAATCGGCTTCAATGGCAGGATTGAGCAACATTTGTACTAGTCTACAGCGCAGCCAATGTGCTTTTAGGTTCATTGATCGCGCAGACGTTTTACATGGTGCAATAGAAATGGACAAACAGGAAACCACGTCGTACTTGTAGCGCCACTCGTAACGCATACTGGTTTCTAACTATTGCTTTAGTTTCTCCCAAACGGTTAACGGCCTGACGAACAGAATCACTTGTCCAGGCTGTGGCAAGACTGTGACTTTACCGCATGTGTTTGCGGAAGCATATCCGCGGTCAAGAATCTCTTTTGTGGTGAAGTTTTTCAACCCCAGCCACGAATAATTTGACCCTCCAGCTCCACACAATACGTAAGGAGCATTGATTCGGAAGGACTCATCGTACTTCACAATAGGGTGGCCTACAACGATAGAACCATTGTTCTTTGAGTTTGGGATATTTACTTCGCTCGGATTGAGCGTTAGCTGTAGTCGAGCAACGCCCTTTTCATCCGTTGGTATCGCGATTGCTTCTTTACGTTCGCCACCCACCCACACATTCACGTATGAGGACTCCCCCACGATAGGGCGTCCATTCCTGCCGTCCACCAATTTGATTTCGATCGTCTGTGCGAAGAGTGACATCGTAGGCGAGATCAACAAAAGGCATGTCAGAAATTTGAGCATACCAAAGTAGAGGGACGGTTGATTCCAACGGCTCGCTGTTAGCGTATCGCAATAGCAGATTAGCATCCTGGATATCCTCCTGCCTTTGTCATGTTCAGGAGCCAATGGAAAAAGGCGCCAAATGGGTTGTATACATAACCTGAGTCGATGTGGAACGTAGCTTGATTGGGCCCAAACTGCAAGGTTTGTTGGCTATCTAGCCCACCATTCCCTCCTGGACGGCTTAGGACATGAAGGGTTGGTCCATAGCCGATGACGTATGTCCACCAATTGACCGGATAGGAGCCAGTGGATACGCCAGCCGTTGAGCCATAAACATTCAAGTTAAACGTCTCTTGTCCCGGAGGCGCTCCTGTCGAGTAATTGAAGGGGTTGTTGACATTGCCATCTGTATAGTTCGTCCCAAATCGATTGTTGGTGGCGTTAGAACCTTCGCTTGGCACGGCGGGCGCGCAGGCCCGTTACTTGGGGCGAGCGCGTTCAGTTTTCCATGCCTGGGGGCGGTGGCGGAATCGTGATGTCGATATCGGTTACTTTGCCCAGGGTGTCCAGCTTTGGCGTGATCTGCGTGTCGTTGCCTACGACGACGATAGCAAGCTTCGACACGTCGATGTACTTGTTCGCTACGCGGGCGACGTCGGCAGAGGTGACCTTTTCGATGCCGGCCCTGTATTTGTCCAAGGTGTCCGGCGGGTATCCGTAGAAGGCCAGAACGACCTGCTCGCTCAATGTCTTGGCGGGGGTGTCGTAGTGGAAGATGAACGAGTTCAACACCTGATCTTTTGCGTTTTTAAGCTCGGCCGGCGTGGGTGGCTCGGTTTTGAGCCGGCCAATTTCGGCGAGGAGTGCCTGCGTTGCAGCTACTGTGGTTGCGCTCTTGGTTCCCGCCTCGACGTAGAAGATCCCCGGGTGGTCGTAGGACGCACTGAAGTTGCCGCCTACGCTGTAGGCGAGGCCCAGTTTCGTTCGAACATCTTGCATGACTCGTGATCCAAGGCCACCGGAAAAGACTTCGTTCATCACGCTGAGTGCGTAGTAGTCGGGATTGCTGCGCTCTGTTCCCAGGCCAACGATGAAGACATTGGACTGATCGACGTCACTCTTCTGCACGAAGCTGACGCTCTCCTTAGGATCGGTGAAGACGATCTTCGCGGACTCGAATCGCTGGCCACGCGGCAACGGTTCAAATGCCGCGCGCAGCTTTGCCTCCATCGCCGCACCGTCGAAGTCGCCGGAGACTGCAACGATGATGTTGTTGGGCACTACGGTGCGGTCGTGCCAGGCCTTGAGGTCGTCGAGCGTAATGGCATCGACGGTGGCGTACTCAACCTGACGCGCGTAGGGATTGTGTCGGCCATAGGCGAGCATGATTGCCTCGCGTTGTGCGATGCCGCCAGCGTCATCGTTGCGGCGCGAGATACCGGTTTCCATCTGGCGTTTTGCCAACTGCAATTTGTCTGCCTTGAATGTCGGGTGCAGCAGGAGATCCATGCCCGCGGCAAAGACCGGGTCGAAGTCATTTTTCAGGCTGGACCAGCTCATCGAGGTTGAAGCGACGCTGCCGCCGGTTTCGAGTTGAGCCGCCTTCGCCTCCAGTTCGTCGTCGAGCTTGTCGCCGCTTACGGTGGCGGTGCCACTGGTCCGCCAGGTTTCACCGTAGAGTGAGACGAGGCCGAGCTTTGCAACGGGCTCATCGCGGCTGCCGCCGCGAATCAGGATGGAACCGTTGATGAAGGGCAGTTCGTGATCCTCCTGGAGAAAGATCACCAGACCGTTTGCGAGTTCGATGCGCTTTGGCTGCACCGGTTTGAACGTATGGAGCGGGGGGATGGGGATACTTTTCCACGGTTGTGCGGAATGTTGGCTCGCCGTGCTCTCAGGTTCGGCGGGTGTGGCTTGGGTCTGGGTCTGGGTCTGGCTCTGGGCAGTGGCGCTGATTGTTGTCAGCAGGAATGGCAAAACCAGGGCGGCTAGACGGCGCTTCGACTTCATGGAGTTCAAAGAGTTCAAGAGCGAGGGTCCCTTCATTTCGCACCACCGGCGCTCTGTTCCGTCTGCGCGGAAGCTGGCGGAGAAAGGCTGGATTGCACCGGAGCGTCAGACGGCTTCTTCGGTGCGACAAATTCGATTCGTGCGCTGGTGCGGTTGCTGTCGATGAAGATCTTGTTTGCGACGCGCCGGATGTCGGCTTTGTTGACCGCGTTGATCTTGTCCAACTCGCGAAATAACTGACGCCAGTCGCCGAAGCGAGTCTGATATTCGGCAAGCTGATGGGCGAGTCCTTCGTTGTCTCCGAGGCCGCGTAGCAGATCGGCGCGGGCTCTGGTCTTGAAGCGTTCCAGCTCTGCATCCGACACGTCCTCATTTTTCACGCGGTCGAGCTCTTTATGGATGGCTTCGCGCATCTGGTCGGGAGTGTGGCCGGGCAGCGGCACCGCGTATACGGCAAACAGTCCCGGGTACTTCTCTCCTGGAAACCCGCTGATTCCTTCCGCCTCTGCGGCGATCCGCTGGTCGCGCACCAGGCTGCGATAGAGCCGGGCGGTTCTGCCGTTGGAGAAGATGTCGGCGATGGCGTCGTAGGTGGCGTCATCGGGGTCGCGATAGTCGGGCCGGTGATAGCCCTCGACATAAAAGGGCTGCGTTGCCTCGCGGATGACGACGGACTTCTCGGCGACCTGCGGGGGCTCGACGGTGGTCATGGGCTCGGGTCTGGGGCCATCGGGGATGGGAGCGAAGTAGCGCTCGAGGATCGGCATGGTGTCGGCGGACTTCACATCGCCAACTACGGCGATCACGATGTTTGCGGGCACATAATATTTGGCGTGGAAGGCCGCGGCCTCTGTTGCGGTGACCTGACTGATCTCGCTCTCCCAACCGACGCCCGGCCGCCGGTAAGGGTGTGCGACGTAGGCGGTCGCGAGAAACTGCTCGAGCATGCGGCCGACCGGAGAGGAGTCGGTACGCATGCGGCGCTCCTCCTGCACGACGTTGCGCTCCTTGTAGAACTCGCGCTCGACGGGCTGACCGATTCGCTGGCTTTCGAGGTAGGCCCAGAGCTCCAGCCGGTTGGACGGCATGCTCCAGAAATACTGCGTGGAGTCTTCCTCAGTGGATGCGTTGATGCCTACTGCGCCGTTCTGCTCGGCGATCTCGGAGAACTGATTGGGGATGACAAACTTTTGCGCGGCGGCCTGGGCGTCCTCAAAGACCTTGTGCAACTCCTCCAGTTTCGCGGGGCTCTGGCCGACACGCTTGCGGAACTCGGCATCGTAGGCGGCATACGCAACTTCTACTTTGGCGAGGGCAATCTTTTCGGCGGGATAGTCTGTGGTGCCGATCTCAGTGGTGCCTTTGAAGGCCATGTGTTCGAACATGTGGGCCAGGCCGCTGGCACCCTGGGGGTCGTCCGCGGAGCCCGCATCGACGAGCGTGTAGAAGCTGAAGACGGGTGCCTCCGGGCGCTCGCATACGATCAGCGTGAGGCCGTTTGGAAGAACTTTTACCGTGGTGCGTTTTTCGAAGCTGGCAAGATCCTGGGCCTTCGCCCCACATGCCAGAGCCATCGCAATGGTTACGACCGCTGCAATCCCACCTCGTACTCCTGCCAAAGCTGCCTCCAAAACGATTCTGCCACGGGTCTGACTATCAAGAGTCTAACTTACCTAAGCAGAGCGCGGACTCTATCGGGGCCTGCCGAACAGGCCGCTCATGATAAGACGCAGGCGGAGCCAGATTCGTGACAGCAGACCTTCGGCTTCGGCTTTGATTTCAGTCACAACTGCGCTGAGAAACTGCTCGCGGGTCCATGCGTTACGCTCCGGGCCGAGACCATGCCGCATGCAGTTTGCAGCCGCCTGGGTCCACGCGCCGGTTTCGACGGCGGCCATCAGGTGAGGGAAGCCCCTGAAGAGGCCAGCTGGTCCGAGGTTGTAGATCATGTCCAGGAGCGCCATCTTGATGGTATCGGGGAGAGCGTCGTATCGCGGGATTTGCGTTCGAAGGGCAGTTTCAAATCCGTGTAAAACCTCAGTCAGCTTCGCGTCGATCGTCTGCTGGGTCAACTCGAGCGAGCCCGGGGTTTTGTAGAACGAGGATGGGCGGCCCGTGGCCAATGCGTCGACGCGTGCGAATTCAGCGGCGATCTCCTGTGGGGTGGCTGCGCGAGCGCCTGCGAGGAAAGGCAGGGCCTGAGCGGCCTCAGTGTTGGGCAGCATCAACCCGACGCCCACCGTTACCTTTCCCACCGTGTCGCGGTACATCCACGGTACGCATCCCTCAAACTCTTTCAGCATTGCCAGCGATTGCTCCAGGTAGTACGTCACTGTAGCGCAAGCCTAGCACGGGTGCGTTCCAACGCAAATAATTCGAAGTAAATGCAAAATGCTGAAACCGGTGATATAAAGACTCGACTCACCAATGTCGAGCGATCGGTCTTGAAGGGCGGCGCACGCAGTTCAACGGAGAACTCCCTATCTAAGAAGTACACGCTATAGCAGCATCTGCATTGGTTGCTCGACTACGGAAAGCGAAGAATGCCCACACCGCCAGCGCATCGATTTACCTTTACACGCAAGCAAACCGCCACTAACAAGACTCCGCGGGAGATCAACCGCAATCTCGTCTTCAATCTCATTCGCACGCGTCAGCCTCTTTCGCGAGCCGACCTGGCCCGGGTGTCTGGTTTGCAGCGCAGTACCGTATCGCTCATCGTTGAAGAGCTAATCAAGGATAGGTGGATTCTCGAAGGCTCGATTGGCAGGCTTCCTCGCGGGCGCAGGCCGACGTTTCTGGAACTCAACCAGAAGCGTGCCGTCATTGCGTTGGACATCCACCCCGGTCAGACGACCGTAGCTATCACGGACCTTGGTGGAAACATCGTTGCGCAGAATATCGTTGCGCTCCCGGACGATCCTAACAAGGCGATCCAGCCGATCGTCTCGGCCATTCGCAAGCTCGTCGCCTCGCATGCTGACAGGTCGTTTGACGGAATCGGCATTTGTCTGCCCGGGCGCGCAGACCCTTTACTGGAGGAGCTCATCTTCGCTCCCAACCTGAAATGGCCGGCCTCGAGCATCAAGTCTCGCATTCAGCGTGCGACCGGGCTCCGTGTGGAGATGGATAACGTGGCTAACGCATGCGCTCTGTCGGAGGTGTGGTTCGGCGACAGCGACGGTCTCCACGATCTTGTGGTGGTGAACGTCTCGGAGGGTATTGGGACGGGGATCTTCGCTAACGGCAGGCTGCTTCGCGGGGCGAACGGCATGGCGGGGGAGTTTGGCCATGTCCAGATGGACCTCCACGGCAGCGTATGCGGATGCGGGAGCCGTGGCTGCTGGGAGACAGTCGCTTCGAACCGCGCTGGTCTCCGTTACTATCAGGAGATGAGCGGGGCCGCTGTTGCGCCTGGCTTTGCGGCGTTGCTCAAGATGGCCGAGTCCGGCGATGCCCACAGCATCAAGGCGCTGAAGAAGATGGCCACTTTTTTGGGGCGCGGGCTGCGCATGATTTCCTCTGCGCTGGCACCGAGCGAGATTGTGATCGTCGGCGACATCACCACCGCGTGGCCCATGTTTGGCCCGATCATCGAGGACGAACTGAAACAGAACGCGCTCTCGAGTGCGCCGAAGCTGCGGCCTTCCTTCGAGGGCAATACAGCCCGGCTGCGTAGCGCTGTAGCGCTTGTGATGAACGGGAGCCGGGTCTAAAGCCGAACCGCAGCGCGAGTCACTCTTCCATGTTTCGGATCTTCATGGTTTAACTGCATGCGACTTAGAATGAGTCACTTGCAGATTCAGCTCAGCGTTCACTTGACGAAATGAATGGTCATTCAGTATGCTTCGCATCGTTCGGGCAATTCGCCCGCGGAGCCTGCACCATGCCCCCCAGCAGCACCGCTTCTACGAAACAGATTCGCAAGGTAGCCGTTCTCGGAGCGGGAACGATGGGTTCGCGCATCGCCGCCCATATCGCAAACGCCGGGCTTCCTGTCGTCCTGCTCGACATCGTCCCGCCGGGCACCGCAGCCGACGCAGATAAGGCGACAAAGAACAAACTTGTCCTCGCCGCTCTGGACGGCCTGAAGAAGTCGAAGCCCGCCGCCTTTTACAGTGCGGAGAGCGCACGTTTGATTACGCTCGGCAACTTTGACGACGATCTTGCGCTGATCGCTGACTGCGACTGGATCATCGAGGTGGTGGCGGAGAACCTCGAGATCAAGCGGTCGCTGCTCGATAAGGTGCAGAAGCATCGCCGCGTGGACTCGATCATTACAAGCAATACCAGCGGCCTGCCGATTCACGAGATCGTCAAGGACATGCCGATGCAGCTGCGGCGCCACTGGTTTGGGACGCACTTCTTCAATCCGCCGCGCTACATGCGGCTGCTTGAGATCATCGCCACACCAGACTCCGATCCGTCCGATATGGCTGCCGTCGAACGCTTTTGCGACCTGCGGTTGGGCAAGGCGATCGTTCATGCGCACGACACGCCGAACTTCATTGCCAATCGTATTGGTACCTTCAGCATGAGCAATGCGATTCGTCTGATGCAGGAGCAGGGACTGTCGATCGAAGAGGTCGACACGCTGACCGGCGCGGCGCTTGGCTGGCCGAAGACAGGGACCTTCCGTCTGGGCGATATGGTGGGCGTCGACGTGATGGCGCATGTAGCGAAGAACTTTGCCGCGCAGGCTGAGGCCATCAAAGATGAACGCGCCGAGGTTACGCTTGCTCCCTTTATCGCGAAGATGATTGAGAACAAGTGGCTGGGCGATAAGGCGAAGCAAGGCTTCTATAAGAAAGAAGGCAGGGACGCTGAGGGTCGTGATCTGCGCCATGTGCTCGACTGGCAGACCCTAGAGTACAAGCCGAGTACTCGTCCGAAGTTTCCGGCGATCGAGATGGCGAAGAACGTCGAGGCCACGGCTTCGCGGATCCCGCAACTGCTCCACGCCGACGTGAGCAAGGACAAGGCCGCAGCTTTCTACTGGCCGATGCTGACCGAACTTTTTAACTACAGCGCCAATCGTGTGCCGGAGATCGCGGACAACATCGTCGAGATCGACAAGGCAATGAAGGCCGGCTACAACTGGGAGCTGGGGCCGTTCGAGATGTTCGACGCCGCCGGCGTCCGTGCGACCACGGAGAAGATGCGGAACGGTGGCGCGGCTGTCTCGGCCAACGTTGAAAAACTTCTCGCATACGCGGACAAGCACGAAGACGCTAACCCGACGTGGTACAAGGATGACGCTTCGGTTCCGAGTGGACGGCTGTTTTTCGATCCGGTTACGAGTAGCTACCAGCCAGTTGTGACGGCTGACGGCGTGACGTCGCTGGCTGTGATCAAGAAGGCGAATGGCGTCGTCAAAAAGAATCCGGGGGCGTCTGTCGTCGACCTTGGCGATGGGGTTGCGGCGGTCGAATTGCACTCCAAGATGAATGCGCTGGGCGACGATATCGTCAACCTGATTACCCAGACGCTGAAGCCCACAAGTGAGATCGTCGCCAACTTCGAGGCGTTTGTTATCACTGGGGACTCCGCTAATTTTTCTGTTGGCGCAAACTTGATGCAACTGCTACTGGGGATCCAGGAAGAAGAGTGGGACGAGGTGGAGATGGCGGTGCGGGCCTTTCAGAATATGACGCAGGCGATCAAGTTCTGCTCGCGGCCTGTGGTCGTCGCGCCCTACGGCATGTGTCTTGGCGGCGGCGTGGAGATATCGCTTCACGGAGCGGCGCGTCAGCCTCATGCTGAACTTTATATGGGCCTCGTTGAGGCTGGAGTTGGGCTGATTCCCGGCGGTGGCGGATGCAAGGAGATGACGATTCGCAGCGTGGAGGCAGGCTCCAGCATTCGGCCGGACGGTCGTGGCGAGGGCGTTGAGATCTATGAGGCGATGAAGAAGAGCTTCGAGACGATTGCGATGGCCAAGGTCTCTACCAGCGCTGCTGAGGCGCGTGGCTTCGGCTTTCTGAAGCCTTTCGACGCAATTACGATGAACCGGGAACGTCTACTGACCGACGCAAAGACCAAAGCCCGCTCCATGGCCGATGCCGGGTATAGCGCTCCTGCGCCGCGTACCGACATTGCAGCTCCGGGTGTGAACGCTCTAGCTACGTTGAAGCTTGCCGTGTGGACGATGCACGAAGGGCAGTTCATCTCCGACCATGACGCCAAAGTCGCTAATTGGGTCGCCTATGCTCTGTGCGGGGGGGAAGTCACTCCTGGCACGCCGGTGAGCGAACAATATTTACTTGACCTGGAGCGCGAAGCTTTTCTGAGCCTGTGCGGGGAAAAGAAGACACAGGAGCGCATCGCTTTCACTTTGAAGACCGGTAAGCCGCTGAGGAATTAGGACCGGCATTTGTTCTTTGCTTTTGTTTATGAATTGCGAGTACGTTCAACACGTCTTCCGGCGTAGCTGGAAGCAGCAAGTCAGGAGTCAGCTCCAATGAAAGAAGTCATCATTGCATCCGCTGTTCGGACCGCCGTTGGCAAGGCGCCTCGCGGCACGCTTCGTTCCACTCGCCCCGATGATTTGGCCGCAGTTGCGATTGCTGGCGCGCTCGAGCGCGTTCCGCAGCTTGACAAGGCGGAGATCCAGGACGTGATCCTGGGCTGCGCGATGCCGGAAGCCGAGCAGGGATTGAATGTGGCGCGGGTTGCCAGTTTTCGCGCTGGGCTCCCGATTACTACTTCGGGAATGACAATTAACCGCTACTGCGCCTCGGGGCTGCAGTCCATTGCGCTGGCGGCGGATCGTATTCGCGCCGGCAGTGCGGATGTCATTGTTGCGGGTGGCGTTGAGAGCATGTCGTACGTGCCGTTCGGCGGGAATAAAATCTCGATGAACCCGTGGCTGGTCGACAACTATCCGGGCTCGTATCTGTCCATGGGACTTACTGCGGAGCGGGTGGCGAAGCACTACGGCATTACCCGGGAGCAGATGGATGAGTTCTCCTATGGGAGCCACCAGAAAGCGATTGCAGCCATTGCCGCGGGTAAGTTCGAGGACGAGATTGTTCCTGTAACCGTTACAACTACGACGCCGAATGGAAAAGGGAAGGCAAAGCCGGTCGAGTCTGTCTTCAAGCAGGATGAGGGGCCGCGTGCCGACACCTCGCTTGAAGTATTGGCCACATTGAAGCCAGTCTTCCATGCCAAGGGGACGGTGACTGCGGGTAACTCCAGTCAAAACTCGGATGGTGCGGCGGCGGCTGTAGTGATGTCGGCGGAGAGGGCTGCACAGTTGGGCATTCCGCCGATAGGGAAATTTGTCGCCTTTGCGTATGCGGGCTGCGATCCCGAAGAGATGGGCATCGGGCCTATTTATGCGATTCCAAAGGTGTTGAAGATGGCAGGGCTATCGCTTGAGGACATCGACCTCTTTGAGTTGAACGAGGCGTTTGCCGCGCAGTCGCTTGCGGTGCTCAAGGTGCTTGGGATTGATCCGGCTAAGGTGAATGTCAATGGAGGGGCTATTGCTCTGGGACATCCACTTGGCTGCACAGGCGCAAAGCTGACTGCCGCTATTCTTCGCGAGATGCCTCGACGTAAGACGAAGTACGGGATTGTTACGATGTGCGTTGGCGGTGGGATGGGCGCCGCTGGAATTTACGAGACTGTGAATTGAAATGAACTTACTAAAGAGCCCTGGAAAGATAATTTACGGCGTGACAACATTAGGCGCATTCTTATGTGGTCTTTTGGTGTCAATCATCCTCCTTGTAGGCTTTGCCTATTCAGGACTCGCAGGTGATGCGGCAGGAGACAGAGGGTTTTTACGCTACAGTATCGTAGCTGCGCTAGGCATTTCCGCCACCGTTGCTCTCTTTGTAGGGTTATTAGGAATCTCGTCACGGCGGCGAACATTTCCACTGCTGATAGTAATCGGTACGGCATCGTTGCTCATTCTCTTGGGACCTTATGCGATGGCAGGGGTCCGTGGCGAGCCGCTGATCTGGACGACTCTCCTCATTCTCATTGAAGTAGCCGCTTTGCTTTTTTCTTCATTCAAGCTCAAACAACTTCGCAGTACGAGGTAATACCCATGGCAACCATGACCGCACCAATCGCAGACACGAAGCGCATTCCTGGCGGCAGTTTTCTCATCAGCGACGCGAGTCCTGCGGATTGCTTCTTTCCTGAGGACTTTACCGACGAACATAAACAGATTGCGGCGACGACCGCGAACTTTGCGATCAACGAGATCATGCCTGCGTCGGACAAGATCGAGGCGAAGGACTTTACCGTGACGCGGCGGTTGCTCAAGGAGGCTGCTGATCTTGGCCTCACGGCCGTCGATATTCCTGAGGAGTATGGCGGGCTGGAGATGGATAAGGCTACGTCGGCGATTGTCGCGGAGAACATCTCGAAGCAGGCTAGTTTTTCGGTTGCGTTCTCCGCGCATGTTGGTATTGGCACGTTACCGCTGGTCTGGTATGGCACCGATGCGCAGAAGAGGAAGTATTTGCCGAAGATTGCGTCGGGCGAGATTGTGTCGGCGTATGCACTGTCTGAGTCGACCAGCGGATCGGATGCCGTGAATGCACGAACACGTGCGGTGCTGTCCGCGGATGGTAAGACCTACACGCTCAATGGCGAGAAGATGTGGATCTCGAACGCTGGCTTTGCCGATCTCTTCACCGTCTTCGCGAAGTGTGCGATTCCCGATGGGCCAGATGCCGGGAAGGAAAAACTTACTGCGTTTCTGATCGAGCGCGGAACTCCGGGATTCGCGAACGGCAAGGAGGAACACAAGCTCGGCATTCGCGGCAGTTCCACCTGTCCGCTGATCCTGACCGACTGTGTCATCCCTGCGGGGAACCTGCTTGGAGAGGTTGGCAAGGGGCATCACATCGCGTTCAACATTTTGAATGTTGGCCGCTACAAGCTTGGAAATGCTGCGATTGGCGGTGGCCGCATGGCGTTGAACAACGGGATTCGCTATGCCATCGACCGAAAGGCGTTTGGCAAGTCCATCTCGGAGTTCGGGCTGATTCAGGAGAAGATTGCGAACTGCGCTACGGGTATCTTTGTGGGCGAATCGGTTTGCTACCGCACCGTGGGGTTGATCGACAAGGCGCTCGCCGGAGTCGATAAGAACGACACCAAGGAGATTCAGAAACGCATCGAGGACTACGCGGTTGAGTGCAGCATCGTGAAGGTGTGGGCGAGTGAGATGCTCGACATGGTGGTCGACGAGGTGTTGCAGATCTTCGCCGGTTATGGGTATGTCGAGGAGTTTCCGGCAGAGCGTGCCTACCGCGATGCCCGCATCAACCGCATCTTCGAAGGCACCAACGAGATCAATCGCCTGATCATCACCGGCTGGCTGATGAAGTCCGCCATGTCGGGCAAGCTGGCGCTGATGCCCGCTATCAAAAAATTGATGGACGAGGTGATGTCGGGACCGAGCGAGAAAGTGGAGCGGGAGGGGCCGCTGGCCGAGGAGCAGAACCTGCTGGCTAATGCGAAGAAGCTGACCCTCTTCGTCGCAGGAGCCGCTACGCAGAAGTACATGGCTAAGATTGCCGAGGAGCAGGAGGTCATGGGAGCGATTGCCGACATGATCATTGAAGTCTTCGCGATGGAGAGTGCGATCCTTCGGGCGGAAAAAATCGCAGCCGGGCAGGGAAGCAGCGCATCCGCAATCCCTGTGGCGATGGCCCGCGTCTATGCCGACAAGGCGATGTCGACCATTGAGCTTTCCGCACGCAAGGTGATCGCAGCGGTAGCCGAGGGCGACATGCTCCGAACGCAGCTCACGATTCTGCGTCGCCTCTCCAAACACGAAACGGCGGACACCATCGCGTTACGCCGCCAGATTGCGCGGCACGTGATCAAAGCCGGCAAATATAGCATGTAACCGTCACTGTCACATACGTCAACTCGACCAGGAAGCCAACAAGACCAGCCATCCCTTGACTGTTGTTTTGGGGGCTGTTGAGAACAGTGTGGCGATACGACGTCGTTCCTGCCCCGCAGGCTTTCTGCCGCTCGCTTTAGAAGCTCCGCCGACTTAGCCCCGAGGCCCGGATCTCTACGATCCCACCGCGAAGAGTGATGGTGTCAACATAGTTCGGCATCGCCGCCAGTACTGGGTGACCGCCCAGGAGCTCTGCCGCCACCCTGCATGGAGAGATTTTCGGTGGAATCAGGAGGCAGAGGCCCGATGAGACGTTTTGACTACGCCCGGGATCCTGGAACTCGTGCTGTTTTGGGAAAACGCGGTCGAGTAAATATTTCACCGAGAATGTAGGCGCAACTTTTCTTCGACTCGTCTGTCTAAGCATGTAGCCAGGGCTCTCCTCCGGGTGCGCCCGGGTTGTCGTCAAAGTCTGGCGCTTCAGGCCATTCCGGTAACTTCCTGCAATGACTCGTAGTAAGGTAGAAAACATCCCAATGCGCAGCCGCCTGATCTCTCATTTCATCCTCCCCCTCGGTCTGCTTCTGGCCACGTTTCCGACCCTCTCCCACGCGGCACAACCGGACCGCATCGCCGCCGTAAACGTCGGTAGCCGGGTCCCCGTGCAAGGCAATGTCTCCGGTCGGGTCAAGCTAGCGACGGACCTGGGCGTCGCGCCGCAGGGCACAAAGCTTGAGTCGCTCTCGCTGCGCTTCAACCTGACGCCTGCGCAGCAGGCGGACCTTACCCAGCTTCTGGCAGCCCAACAGAATCCCAGTTCACCGAGCTATCATCAATGGCTCACCCCGGAGCAGTATGGGGCGCGTTTTGGGCTGAGTAGCGGAGACATGGCGAAGGTCTCCGGGTGGCTTACCAGCCAGGGTTTCACCATCACCGGAATGGCGCGCAGCTCCACCTTCATCACCTTTGCCGGGAGTGTCGCGCAGGTACAGGCGGCCTTCAGCACAAGCATCCATAGCCTATCGCTGGATGGGGAGCAGCACGTCTCGAATATCACGGACCCCGTGCTTCCTGCTGCTATCGCCGGAGTGGTGAATGCCGTTACCGGCCTCAACGATTTTAGAATGAGGCCCCGTTCGCGGGTTCGCAGCGTGCAGGTCGATCCGGTCAATGCGGCCAACCCTCTGTATACCCAGACCGTGAGCGGCGTAACCAGTAACTACATTGCGCCGGCTGATTTTCACACCATCTACGACTTTAATCCGTTGCTTACGAGCTTCAATGGAGCGGGCTTTACCGTCGCGGTCGTCGGACAGACGGACC
>Ga0209624_10000987_pt1 | contig 23798 bp, 18 predicted proteins | sample JacPinW_OM2H0_O1_FD_188565 | JGI IMG/M metagenome (GOLD analysis project Ga0209624, IMG submission 188565) | Forest soil microbial communities from Algoma, Ontario, Canada - Jack Pine, Ontario site 1_JW_OM2H0_O1 (SPAdes) (version 2) | ecosystem: Environmental > Terrestrial > Soil > Boreal...
TCCCAGATTAATGGCAGCCTGTCCCGAGACGGGGATTCCATTCACCGCTAGCGCGCCGCAGTCTGTATTCACCACCTGCCCGGTGCTGTTCAACGCAGGGTTGAGCGGCGTCATTTGATCCTGTATCACAATCGGTTCGTCAGCACTGTAAGGATTTTGGGACGTCGGGGTTGTTTGCAATTGGTTGGCGTCCAATTCCAGAGCCAAGTGCGTTCCTTTACTTCCCACGTATCCGACCTGCACAACTGTATTCTTGAACACTTCCCGTTCGATACTCAGATTCCACTGTTGCATGTAGGGCCACACTGCATGGGTGGGAATCGCAGTTACACTAAGCGGGTAAGCCAATGCACCGCTTCCCCCAATGCAAGTGTACCCAGTGGGCTGCGTGCAACCATTCACTCCAGGGGCGATATTTGGTTGCTGCGGATTCAGCACAAATGGCGGACTTCCTTCCAGAGACTCGCTGTTGCCCTCGTTTCCATTGCCGTGATCGAAGAAGATTCCGTAACCTCCTCGTAGCGAAGTCTTTCCGTCTCCGAAAATATCCCATGCAAAACCCACTCTCGGCGCCGGATTAAATAAGTGTCCCTTCATGCAGCCCCGCGGAACTCCAGGCGCTCCACACTGCACGAGCCCGTTGTACAAGAATTGCGCATCGGCCGGGTTTGTAGGAGAAAGGAATGTTCCCGTAATCGGGTTTACCAACGCACCCGACCCCAAGGGATCGAGCGCGGGTTGATTGGCCTGAATGAAGGCCGAGGGTTCAAAGTTGTAGGTATTCTTTTCCTTTTCGTAATACGTGCCAAACAAGCTCAAACGTAGCCCGATGTTCAAAGTTAGCCGTGGCGTGATGTGGAAGTCGTCCTGAATGTACGGTTCCACGAACTGGTAACGGCTGTAATATTTTGGTTCGGCATTTACTTGCGAAAAGGTTGAAATATTTCCGAGTAGCAAGTCCGCAAACGCGTTTCCTGTCGTGACGTTCGTGTTTGTGGCATCGAAGCTAAGAGAGCCTTGCAGTCCGGTGCCGGAGAACTCGTTCTTCTGCGCGATTACCACGTAAGCCCCGAATTTCAACGTGTGTTTGCCGATGATCTTGGTCACGTTGTCCCGGATGGTGTAGGTCGGGTTCGCGTTGTTCCACGGCTCATCCGAGGGGTCGGCCGTAAATCCTTGGCCGTAAGCTTGGTTGCCGCTGACACTCACTGTCGGGAGCTTCCCTCCGAAGTCAGGGAAAATACCTGTCATGGTCATGCTGGCGGGTCGCTCGAATGGACCAACGTTTGTAAGGAAAATATGGTCCGAGGTATAGCTGAAGACGAATTCGTTCACTAGTGTTGGTGACGCTGTGTATACGAGGCGTGCGACCGCGCTTGTCGTCGGCCCCACAAACTTTGTCGAAATCCCGGGAAGCGTCGCGTTGGACCACAAGGTGGTCGGCGTAACTGTGTTCCAGGAGTCGTGAATGTAATGGAACATTCCGCGCAACTTCGGCGTGAAGTTATGGTCCACCCTCAAGAGTTCTTCGCGCCAGAAAGTTGGTTGTACGATGTCGGCGTTGTAGCAGGCGTTAATTGTCGAAGGGCAGCCGGTTGTACTGTTCGGGGCAGGGATTTCCGCGAGAATGGCCGTTGCATTGGGATCCAGTGGCTGTGGAATCTGCGTTCCCCCGCCGGGCAAGATCGGACAATCCGGCCCAGGACAAACATCGCTAAAATTGCCCATCCGTTCCTGATTCGACGGCACCGGGATATTAAACGTGTTAGGAATTCGTTCCAGCCGCCATTCCTGCGACCAGAAAAAGAAAGTCTTGCTCTTGTCCGTATTGTAGTGCCCGGGGATGTAAATTGGCCCGCCGATTGTGTAGCCAAAATCGTTCTTCTTATATTCCGGAACCGGGCCAGGGGCATCAAAATAATTTCGTGCGTTAAAAATATTGTTGCGCACGAATTCGTACACGTCACCGTGGAAGGAGTTCGTTCCCGATTTAAGTTCCGTCTCCACCGTGCCGGAAGCGTTGCGTCCGTATTCCGCGCCGTAATTGGAAGTCAGAACGCGCACTTCGGCGATGGAGTCAATACTCGGGAAAACGTTCAGCGAGTTATTGCTGCCGTTGTCCATATCGTCGCCGCCGTCCACTTCCCAGTTGTTGTTTTCTCCCCGGCCTCCGTTCACTGAATAAATTGTGTTGCCGGCGATTCCCACGGTGCCTTCATCTTGCCCGCTTTGGTTATTCACCCCGGGCGTCAGCGTAATGAGTTGCGCAAAATCGCGGCCGTTCAACTGTAGTTGCGTAATCTCAGTTCCCGTAATTGTTCCGCCTACCTGCGCTGATTCCGTTTCCACCTGGGCCAGCCCCGTACCGACCACCGTGACTTCGTTCGTAATCGATCCCACTTCGAGCGTTATGTCCAGTTTCGCTGTCTGTCCCACACGCAAGACCACGCCCTTGGCCTGGTATTTCTTGAATCCCTTTGCGGTCACCGCAATATTGTAGGGGCCAGCTGTAAGGTAGGGAGTAACCCAATCTCCATCCGCGTTTGTTGTTACCGTCTTGTTCACGCCAATGGACTGGTTGCTGATGTTCACTTCTGCGCCGGCCACAACTGCGCCCGAGCTATCATGCACCGTTCCCGTGAACGTGCCGGTGTCCTGCGCCAAAGCAGCGCCGGAAATAAGCAGAAATATGGCTAAGCAGACAACGATGCGAATGATTTTCATGGCCGGCTCCGTTGGACCAAGCTTGAAAAGATACCAGTTTGCTCTTTACCCGCTCGCGGCGCACCATCGCGTACACCAACGACGCGCACACTCACGGCTGGCACATGGTAGTGCAAGAAACTGTTCAGTTGGAAGAGTCCAAAAATGTGCCTGGGCACCCCACCCACGCCTTTTATTAAATTTATTAAAACGAATTAAATATTCATACCCTGCCGGTGTCAAGCGGAAAAACGAGCGTACCCCAACTTTTCGCCTTTTGTTTACCCTAGGGTCGTCCCGGACATCGTTGCCTACGGCGAGGTGTCGTCAAGGTGCGGAACAAAACTACGCGAACGCCCGTTCTACGCCGGCGATTACGCTATCGACGCGCTCGGCAGCACAGCCATATCAGCGCCCTTTCTTGCCTTCGTCCTGCTTCACCCGCGCCTTCACCAGTCTCTTGATAAGCGCAGTCGGCAACGGTTTGTCCGTCGGGAACTGAATGGTCCCTTTGGATATTACGAAGCCTTTCAGTTCCTCTTTAAACGTTTCGATAACCGCGGCCGTGGGGAACAAACTGCAATGTTTCGAAAACGCGGCATACCATACCAGAACTCGTTGGTGCTTGAACGCGGGAATTCCATAACTGATGATCTCCACCGCTTCCGCCGGCACGGCAGACCGAATCGCCGCGCGCATCTGCTTCAACGCGCCGTGGGCCGGCGCCGGCACGCTCGCAAGGTATTCCTCAAGGCTTTTCGGAGTGCCTTTTCTTTTCGCCGCAACATTGCGTTTGCCGGATTTCACTTTTTTATTCCTTGCGCCAGGTCTTGCCATCATCAGCAGTAATCCACACTTCGCCGGCTGAAGTTGCGATCTTGCCGTGTTGCGAATCCGAAAACTCAACACTTGTGATATCTCCGCTAAGCGCAACCTCGGACTCGGACGGAACTATGCGTGCCCAATGAAGTCCGCTGTCCGTCGAATGGTAGAGCATCGCCGCCGATCCCCCAGCCCAAACTTCTGCGCCTGCGGCTGACACAGCGCGGAATACCGTGTGCGGGTTTCCCTGTACCGCGGTTTTTTTCCTCATAGCAAAACCGTGTGCTTTTCCAGCACTGCTGCCTACCTGCCCCGGGTTCACTTCCACCCACGTCTTGCCACCGTCGAAGGAGCGCTGCAAGCTCCCCTCCGCACTGATGCTCCACCGTGGAGTCGCAAGCTCCAAGTTGGACATGGTCGCGGCATCCTTAGCCTCCACCACGCCTAACGTTGCAGAAGACTCGTACTGCGACGGCTGCCCTTTTGGGCTCTCAATAATTTGATCTGCAGCTTGGCTTTCCGTTGTCACAGCCGCTTCTGCTGACTGCGGTGCGGCCTCAATCGTCACAGCAGTAGATGGGACCCCACCCGCTTGGCCGCGTGCCAGACGCGGCTCGAGCTTAGCAGTTTCCTCGGGCGTCGCGTTCTTCAACTCCCCCACAACGGTGGCAGTGCTCCTCGCGGATGGCGCAGGAGCTTTAGCAGCTACGCCTGTGCCAGAACCCGAACCCAGGAAATTACCGCCGGCTACCCCTCCCCTCGCAATCCCCGATGTCGCGCCTTTCACGGCGCCGCCCGCGGGCGCGGCTCGATTCATCGCGCGAGTTGGCGGCGCAATAGTAAAATTCTCTGTGTTGCTCGACTGCAATCCCCCTGGCTGCTCCGCTTGCTTTTTCTTGTCCGTCTGCTTGCTCTTCTCCGCTGGCAAAATAATGTTTTGCAATTCAGACCGCGCTAAAGGCGGCGCTGGAGACTGTGGAAGAGCTTGCACCGCATTGGCAGTCGGTTCGTTCTGCGCGGTAAGATTGGAACCCAAACTCTCGCTCTTCTGGCGCTGCCGGTATTGAAGAATTCCGAACGACGCAATCGCGATGATTCCCGCGATCGCCACGCTCCACCGCAGAACTGGCCAACTGAACCAGCCGCGGCGTGAAGGCATGCTGGTAGCAGCCACCGCGACAGCTTCATGAGCGGGCAGAGCCAACGCCACCACCTCGCGGCAATCGCCACAACGCGCAAGATGCTCCATCACGCCAGTTCGCTCGGATTCGCCCAGTGATTGCTCGGCAAAGGCCGTCAGAAGATCCGCGTCCGGATGAGCCTCCGCGCCCGCCGTTTCCTGCAGCCGCTTCTGCACGATTTTTGGAACGTCTTGCATCTCTAGTTTCTAGCGTTTCCCTCTATCTTTGAAATTCCAGCCTCTTCTAACTCTTAGCCCGTGGCGCAACCTTTTGCTCTAAACGCAAACCATCCTTCTTCTCTAAGAACGTTGCTCCCGGAGATTCTTGCCCCAAACTTCGCCGAATATTCACTTGCAGATCGCGCACATCCACTTCCAGGGCTTCCTCCGCTGCCCGGCGGTCCACTCCTTGCCGCATCATTCCCGCCACGATTTTCTTGCGCAAAAGCTTCGCCAGTTTGTCCACCTTGCGGCTGATGGTGGACTCGTGTACGCCCACCATGCGCGCCACCTCTGCCAGCGTGCGCCCATCCAGATAATACGCCGCCAGCACCAAACGGTCTTCGCTGGAAAGCGCGGCCAATGCTTCGTCCGTGCAGGATTCCACGCGCGAGTCCCCGGATGAACTCGGCTCCGGCTCGCGCGCTGCAAATTGCGCGCCCTCTTCAATCTCTTCGTCCAGGCTCACCAGGCGCTTGGTCCGGCGGTAGCGATTCACGAATTCCTGCGCCAGCACCGTCCGCAGCCAGCCTTCCAACGATCCGCGCCCGGTAAACGATGCTAGCTTCGAAACGCGCTCGCCTTCCCGCGTGTTAACCCCGTACAGCTCCGCATACAAGCCGTCCGCGAGCTCGCGCGCCGCTGAGTCCTCGCGAGCGATGCGCAACGCCGCCTGATAAAGTTTCTCCCGGTAACGCGTAAGAAAAATTTCCCAAGCGGAGTTGTCTCCGCTTGCGCAGGCGCGCGCCAGAGCCAGTTCCTCCACGCGCAAGCTCTGCAGAAACACGCGAGCCTCGGATTCGCTTCCTGTTTCCGGGAGATATTTCGCGGCCACATCGCACAGAATCGCGGCAAAGCCTTCGCGAGTAATACCAAGCTGTTCGCCGCCGCTCTTCGCGTGCAACTCCCCAATCAGCTCGGCGACTGCCGATTGCACCGGGGCTGAGATTGTTTTCGTAGCGCTCATGCAAATGGAAGTAGGGAACCGCCAACTGCCCCTGATGCTATCAATTCCTCAGATGCGCGTAACCCGATTTTTGCCTGCAAGGTTCCGTTTTCTCTGCGTTCTTCCCCCAAGTCGCGTTGAGCGGTGCAGACGCAACCCGGCGCCACGGACTTTACCTCCTGTCGCCGCATCGTACCAGCCCGCCAAAAGGGAGGAGAACTATGCGTCCGAGATTATTTGTCACCCTGATTGCAATGTTGGCCTTGGCAGCAGCGTTTTGCCTGAATTTGCAGCGCGTTCATGCCGGACAGGAGCCGAATGCCTCCGGCTACCAGGTGCTCGAGCCGATCCGGCAGGGAAGCCTCACGGTTTTTCCGGTGGTCGCTTCCAAATCCTATCCCACAGGCGAGTTCCTTACGCTCGACGAGGGCTTGCGCTCGGGAGAAGTGGTCGTCACCGAGTTCGGTAATATTCGCGGGCTCGTGCGCCGGCAGACTACGCCTTCCTTCCAGCGCGACAGCGCTCAGGTAAACCAGCTAGCGCTGATCAACAACTCAAAGCGTCCGCTATTGCTGCTCGCCGGCGAAATCGTCGCCGGAGGCAAGCAGGACCGCGTGATCGGTATGGATCGCATCGTTCCCCCCGAAAGCGATCCCATCGACCTGAATGTGTTCTGCGTGGAGCCCGGTCGCTGGGTCGCAACCAGTACTAGTTTCGGAACGTCGGGAGCGACCTACGGGGCGGCTAAAGGAGTTGCCGGCGGCACTGCCGCTAGCACGCTCATGGCGCAGCCCTCCGTTCGCGCCAAAGCCATGGGCGACAAAGATCAATCCCAAGTGTGGGCTGAAGTAAAGAAGCAGCAGCAGTCGATGTCGGTCGAGGTGACTGAAGCATCGCCGTCGTCGCCAATCGCCGCCAATCAGCTGAACACCACGAGTTCGTACGCCGTGGTGATGGAGAACAAAGACGTGAAGCAGGAAGTGGACAAAATCGCCAAGCCCATCGAGCAGAACTATCAAAGCCTGATCAAGCAATTGCGCGATCGCAAGGCCGTCGGCGTGGTGGTCGCGGTGAACGGGCGCGTCATCTGGTCCGATGTTTTCGCCAGCACCGAGTTGCTGGAAAAATATTGGCCCAAGCTGGTGCGCTCCTATGCCTCGGAAGCCGTAGTCACTCACGTGAAAGGCGCAAGAGCCACAATGGCTCAGGCAGAATCGTTCCTGACAGATATGGACGGCCGCAAGGAAACCATAGAGAGCGAACCCGGTGTCTTCCGCCACACCGAAGTCAACGGCAACGGCTTCAAAGTCTTCGCCCTCACCTCGCTCCTGCCGAAGACCGGCTTCGATGTGCACGTCGCAAAGATGGCTGAGTAAAGACGCAGTGGCGCAGGGTAAGCATTACGCCGTGAGTGGCCCGTGATCCACGGGCCACCTGCGGTATGTCTCGGTCGCTGGTTTTGGTCGATGTATAATTCACAAATACTCGCCGGAACGGAAAGAAAGTTACCCGATACGTTGCACATGAGCAGCCTCGGATTAAGCAATTAGTCGCCGAAATAAGGAGCGCACATGAAGAAACTAATAACGCTAAAGGACCTAGCGGCACAGAATCTGGAGAGGTTCCGAAAGCTCAGCCCGGCGGAGCAGGCCAAGGACAACCAGGATATGGTGGCCAAGGCGGAAGCGTACCTGCAAACACACCCGCAACGAATGGCCCGCTAGATAATTGCCGCTTTCATGCCATGTCCCCCAAGGACAAGGCCGAAATTCTCGGCCAACACAAAGCTGGACTCAATCTCACACCCGAGGAAAAAGCCTTGGCCCAGAGACCTGCGCGGATTTTACGAAGAGCACACGGATAACACGTTCGGCCGCGCGGCATAGTTCGTGCTGCCGGCATTCTGTAGCTGCGAATAAAAGTTCACCGCCTCGTACCCTTGTATTCACACTTCCAACTTCCTATCATTGTTACGTGAAAATTTGGGTTGTGATGAAAATTTGGTTTATGACTGGAGGCCAGCAGGACGGGTCGTCGCCAGTCGAAAACCGCGCCGGACATTTCCGTCGTAGGGGCGCAGCATGCTGCGTCCGGTGCAGCGTAACCGCCAAATCTCACCGGCTAGCCGAGATCCGCTTGCCATCCGCCATCCCGTCTCCACCTCTAAAACAAGCGCCACCAAATACCCCGCGGAAAGTTCGCGCCAGAAGAGAACCTCACGAAAATAGTTGGCTTTTCCGAACTGGTTTGGCCACTTCCAACCGGCCTAGCCAGGGCGAATTTGGCGGTGAAAACGGCTTGCTCGACAACATTTCTACCCGGTTCTGGTCAAAAAGTAGAAGTTATAGAAAACAAAAGACTAAACCCTTTCTACCCGGGGCCACAACCGCATATCGCGTTTTACTCTTTCTTGCACAATTTTCAAGCTCTGCGTGCCACGGAGCCGTCACTCGTGATCCCTCCTTCGCCGCGCTTTGGCCTCCTCGGAAATTCCTCGCTGTGCTCTTGTTCCTCTTCGCCGCAGCCGCGATTCCGCTAGCAGCTCACCCAACCCGCGCCGCAATTCCTAACAGCGTCACAGGCAGCCCGCAACAATCCAGCATCCCCGAACTCTTCGGCAGCGGCGAAGCGGCCCTCCGCGCCGGCAATTTGGACCAGGCCGAATCTTCCTTCAAAAAAGTGTTAGCGCAAGACCCCAATTCCGCGGGTGCTTACGCAAATCTCGGCGTCATCGCCATGCGCCGCCAAAACTGGTCCGCCGCTCTCGATTTGCTGCATAAGGCCGAGCGACTCGCACCCAACATCGCCGGAATCCGCCTGAATATCGGCTTGGTGCATTACCGCCAAAGCGAATTCAAGATCGCGATTGGGCCATTTGAATCCGTCGTGCGCGACAAGCCTGACTCCCTGCAAGCGCGCTATCTTCTCGGCCTCTGCTATTTCTTCACTGAACGCTACGCCGACGCAGTCCAAGCGCTCCAAGATCTGTGGCCGCAAGAATCGAACGACCTGAATTATCTCTACGTCCTCGGAAACGCGGCAGACAAAGCAGGGAACACCGAATTGCAAGATCGCGCCCTTGGTCGCTTCGTGGAGCTAGGCCAGAACACCGCCGAATATCACTTGCTGATGGGCAAAGCTTTCTTAAACCGCGAAGAAAATGACAAAGCGCTGGCCGAACTTCAGCAAGCCGCGCAATCCGATCCCAATCTCCCCTTCGTTCACTTCAACCTGGGACTCGTTTACTTGGCTCGCTTGGATTTTGACCGGGCAAAAGAACAATTTGAAAAAGACATCGCGCTCGAACCAGACGTACCTTTTAATTACGACCGCCTCGGCCTCGTTTACATTTATCAACAGCAGGACGCCAAAGCGGAAGAAAACTTCCGCGAAGCTCTGCGCCGCGACTCCCATTTATCGAGTTCGTATTTTGGTTTGGCGCGCGTGTACCAGCGGGAAAAGAAATTCGATCAAGCTCTAATCGCAATCGATTCCGCCATAAAAATCGATCCGGACAATCCGAATTATCACAACTTAAAAGGCCAAGTCTTGCTTCGCCAGGGGAGCACCGAGTATGGACAAGCTGAACTCGCCACAGCCACTCGCTTGTTGAAATTCAGCCGCGCGCTCCGTCAAACCGAGTTGAGCGGCGAAGCTCTTCCTCAACCCGAATTAACCGCGGAGCCAAAACCGTGATGCCAAAACCATGATGAAGCCAACCGCAGAAGCGTCCAACTTTTATTGCGACTTCAGAAAACGCTCTACGTCGCGTGCCGTGGGCATCGAAGGTTGCGCGCCAACTCGGGTCACAGAAATTGCCGCGACTGCCGACGCATACCGGGCCGCTTGCACCGGAGCCGCACCGGACAGAAGACTTACCGCGAACCCGGCATTGAACGCATCTCCCGCCGCAGTAGAATCCACAGCTTTCACCGTGAAGGCTGGGATCATCTCTCGCGTTCCCCCGCTGGTCGCCAGAAAAACACCTTGCGCGCCCATCTTGATCACAACGTTCTTCGGACCTTGCTCCAAAAGCCACGCGGCACATCGCGCCGCCGTTTCCGGGCTCATCGGCTCATCGGCGCTCAGGCCACACAGCATGCGTGTCTCGCTTTCATTCGGTGTGATCCACGTGGTGCATTGCAGCAACCCTTTGGGAAGCTCCCGCGCTGGCGCAGGATCGAGCATCAACGGAATTTTATTTTTGTGAGCAAAAACCGCCAGCGTCTCCATGGTGATCAGCGGAATTTCCAGCTGCGTCAAAAACATTTCCGCTTTGCGCAAGAGCGAGGAGGTCTTCGTTATATCCTTTGGCAGCAGCTTTCCATTCGCCCCCGGCACCACGACAATATTGTTCTGGCCGTCGTCACCAGTATTGATCAACGCCACGCCGGACGACCCTTTCACCGCCCCGACGCCTTTCACGTCCACTCCGGCTTTACGCAGCGCGCCTTTCAGCGCCGAACCAAATGAGTCGTCGCCAACTTTCCCGACCATGCTCACTGGGTGGCCAAGCCTGGCCACACCAACAGCCTGGTTGGCACCTTTCCCGCCATGGAAAGTCGAAAAGGTGCGCCCCGTCAGGGTTTCGCCCGGCAGTGGCACCCGCTCCCCCGCCGCAACCAAATCCAAATTTATGCTCCCCACCACAACAATATGCTTACGCATCGATTTGCGCCGCTCCTTGTCAGTCGCCAAGGCTAACACCATACGAGGTCGCAGACGAGATACGACTCAGGCGCGGTAGGAAGAATACAGCCGCGATCCTCAGACACGAGGTCTCCAAATTTATGGCTCCCCACCAGATCAACTCAGGGAGTTGCATCTCATCGCTCCGTCCATCTCATCCTCATCGCAACATCCTTGCCAGCCGCTTGCGAAAACGGGTAGGCTTTACGCGAATTAAGCCTTCCGCAATTGCATGACTTGGGAGAATTAAGATGCGCACCAAAAAATTTCTGACTTTCCTGCCGTTTTTCCTGATCGCGCTGTTGACCTTGGCTCCGAGAAGCCGCGCGCAGGACCCAAACTTCGACTGGCCCCGCGAGATCGATTCATCCATCGGGCAGATCGTCCTATACGAGCCGCAGTCCGATTCGCTGGACGGCGATACGCTCACTGGCCGCTGCGCCATTTCGCTTCAACGGCCAAATGAAAAAGAGCCGGTGTTCGGCGCGCTGTGGTTTAGCTCGCAGGTTGCGGTGGACCGCGATGAAGGAACCGTAACCATCCTCAATATTAAAGTCTCGCGTGTGCGATTCCCGGATGCCGAAACCAACGAGATCCAGAAATTTACGGACGCTGTCGAGACTGAAGTGCCGCAGTGGGAATTGGTGATGTCCGTCCAACAACTGGAGGATGGCCTCGCCGCCAGCCAGCAGGAAGCTTCTTCCACTGAGAATCTGAAGAGCGATCCTCCCCAGATAATTTTCTCTCAGACGCCTGCTGTGCTGGTCAGCTTTGACGGCGACCCGGAATTGCGCGCCATCGAGAACACCCCCTACCAACGCGTGGTAAATACCGCGTTCCTGATCATCAAAGACAGATCCGGAACGTTTTATCTGAGCAATGGGCAGGCCTGGTATTCGTCCGCGAATCCAACGGGCGAATGGAAGACGATCAAGAATCCGCCGGCGGAAATCAAAAAGCTGGTTCCACCGGATAAAGACGAAGCGCCCTCCGAGCCCAGCACCGGACCAGCGCCGAAGATCATCACAGCGACGTCTCCCACGGAATTAATCGTTACCGATGGCGCCCCAAAGTGGGCCGCGCTGACCGGGAACGAACTCTTGTATGCGAGCAACACCGAAACAACCTGGATCAAAGAAATCGCCACGAACAAATATTATTTATTGCTCTCGGGGCGCTGGTTCAGCAGCACATCGTTGGACGGTCCATGGTCCTACGAGCGCGGCGACCAATTGCCTGCGTCTTTCAAGAAAATTGCTCCTGCTTCGCCGGTAGGAGACGCCCTGGCGGCGGTTCCGGGCACAAACGAGGCGGAAGATGCGGTGATGGATTCCGAAATTCCGCAGACTGCCGCGATCAAACGCAGCGATGCGAAAACGGAAGTGAGCTATGACGGCGACCCGCAATTCCAGGATATTCCCAGCACCGATATTCAATATGGCGTGAATACGGATTCGTCGGTCCTGAAAATCGGCGGCCAGTACTATGTGTGCGATAACGCCGTATGGTTCGTGGGTCCGTCGCCGAGGGGACCGTGGGTTGTGGCCGACAGCGTCCCGGATTCCGTGAAGTCAATTCCGCCGAGCAGTCCTGTCTATAATGTGCGTTACGTTCAGGTTTACAGCGCAACTCCCGACATCGTTTACGTGGGATACACGCCCGGCTACATCGGCACCTACAGATATTACGGAACTGTAGTTTACGGAACGGGCTACGTGTATCGTCCGTGGATTGGGCCGGTTTATTACTATCCACGTCCGTTCACCTGGGGATTTAGCGTTATTTACAATCCGTATTCAGGCGGTTGGGGCTACGCACTGGGATATAGCACCAGCTTCATCAACATCAGCATTGGCTGGGGCAACCGATACTATCGCCGTCCGAGTTACTGGAACGGAGGCTGGTGGGGGCCGGGAGGCTACCGCCCCGTGTACCGACCGCGTCCGGGTTACCGTCCGCCGCATTATCGCCCGCCGTCAAACGTGAGGCCTATCCGCCCAGGGCGCCCACGTCCCGGCCGTCCGAGCATTCAGCCTTATCCGCGCGACAACATATACGCAAAACCTGTAAACAAAGGCCGGGTGAGCCGTGACGTCCCGAAGGGCGGACATATTCCGAAGCCGGTGAAGAAACCGGGCAATATCTACACGGACAAAGACGGAAACGTCTATCGCCGCGACAACAAAGGCAATTGGCAGCAGCGCGACAACAAGGGTTGGAAACCGAGCAAGCCCCCGTCAACGGTACCGGTAACTCGGCCGGAGAGGCCGGGCACCACTCGTCCGTCGCCCAGCAGGCCGACGAAACCGGGTCAACCTTCGATACAACCCGTGAAGCCTGAAAAACCGGGAACGACCCCTCCGACGACTCAACCCACAAAACCGGGAACTACCAGGCCAACCCGACCCACCAAACCGGAGACGAAGCCGGGCCAACCCTCGACTCAACCAGTGAAACCAGAAAAGCCGGGAACAACCCGGCCGACGCCAAGACCGACAAAGCCGGAGCCCGGTGCCCCAACCACGCAGCCAGTCAAGCCGGATCAGCCGGCAACGCGTCCATCGCGAGGACCAACCAAACCGCAACCGAACCCCGGAGCGCCAACGGCACAGCCTGTGAAGCCGGCGCCGACGAGGCCAAAACCCGCGCCTTCCAATCCTTCCACGCGGCCGGCAAGACCGGATAAGCCGGCGACCGCGCAACCAGCTCCAGGATCGGACCCGGCCAAGCCTCAGCGGACTCCGTCACGGCAACCGCCTTCGCGGCAATCGTCAAAACCAGCGCAACCATCCGCTCAGCCTGCGGACAATCCCCCGACGAGAGATCGCGGATCTTCCGCTAAACCATCATCGTCGCGATCGCCTGCGACGCAAAAGCAACAAAAGCAAAAAGCATCAGACTCAGACAAGTCGTCAAAGAAACAACCGAACTGAAGCTAGCTACTGTTTCAGCTAATCGAAATTGGCGCGCTAAGCTAAGTTCAGACCATGTGAGTTCCGTTTTCGCCTCGGGCAATTGGCTCCAAAGAGAACGGGTCCGAAACACGCGCGGGGACGTTCGATGTGTGTCTAGTCCGGCCAAGTCGCTCCAGGACCATCTTGCGGTAAGATTAATGGCGGTATAGCTTTACACCCTTGCGCCCGGGTGGCGGAATGGCATACGCGGGGGACTTAAAATCCCCTGACGCTTACGCGTCGTGTGGGTTCGACCCCCACCCCGGGCACCAATTTGGCGGCGTGACCGCAAACAGGTCCTTCAGCTCAGCCGCACCGCGCCGCAGTTCGTTCTCGAAATTTCAGCATCGAAATGCTGCTTGGAGAAAACAGAAAGAGGCCGATCTAGAAATCGAGGCTAAGCTGGTCCGAGAAGATTTCTAACGCTTTCTACAAGATTTGCGATCCCGTCCGGCTTGGAGAGCACGGCATCGACGCCCACGGCTGAAGCAAGCGCTTTCCCGATTTTTTCGCCGTGCACGGAAAATAAAATTATTGGAAGATGCGGCGTCGAGCGTTTTATGATCGACGCCACTTCCGCGCCGTTCATTCGAGGCATCGCCAAATCCAAGAGGACAAGATCAGGGTTGAGTTCCTTCACTTTTTCGATAGCATCCACGCCGTCCGTGGCTTCCCCGCAGACATCGAACTCCGTTTGCATCTCCAGATACGTGCGAATCAGAGATCGCACGCCGGCGTTATCATCTGCGATGAGAATTCTTTTTGGCATAATCGAGCTAACCACCGTAGTCCTAAAGGGTAGTGGCTGAGAGTACTGAATGCAATACACAGGTCTCTGTAGGTGCGAAAATCGATCCTCGTACGAGCGCGGCGTTCCAAACGATTTTGGCGGATTTGTCGGATCGTGTTATGAATGGCTTGTGCGCGCGCAATCCAGCCGGGAATTCGGGCCAGCCATGATAGAAACTCAAACACAGCCAACATGCCTTTAAAAGAAAAGGTGTGTCCCACAGTCGACGCCGCGGTCGCCGGCATACCCGATGGCGCGACGATTATGTTTGGCGGCTTCGGCGGGGCCGGCTTCCCCAATAATCTGATTCAGGGGCTAGCGCGGCAAGGCGCGCGAAATCTGGGGGTCATCAGCAACAATTGCGGCACCGGCGAAGGGGAGCTCGGCATTCTTTTTAAGAACAAACAAATTCGCAAAGTTGTTGCGGCCTTCCCCGGCCCGGGCGCGAAGTATTTTCAGGAGCAATTTGACGCCGGAGAAATCGAGCTCGAATTGGTTCCGCAGGGAATTTTGTGCGAACGCATGCGCGCTTATGGCGCTGGAATTCCTGCGTTTTTCTCGCCTGTCGGCGTGGGCACAGAAATTGGACGTGGCAAAGAAGAGCGCGAAATCCGCGGAAAGCGTTACATTTTGGAGCAAGCGCTGGGCGCGGACTACGCTTTCATTCGCGCGCAACGTGCAGACCACATGGGTAACTTGATTTATCGCAAAGCCGCGCGAAATTTTAATCCCATCATGGCGACTGCCGCGAAATTCACGATTGTAGAAGTGGAAGAGATTGTCGACACGGGACAGCTCGACCCCGAAGCAATCGTAACTCCCTCAATTTTTGTGGATCGCATCGTACAGGCTCCGGGGAAGCGTTATGTCTAAAGCGCGCCTCACACGCGAACAGATTGCCGAGCGGGCCGCCATGGAATTGCCCGACGGCGTTTACGTCAATTTAGGGTGGGGAATTCCAAATCTTATCGCCGCCTACGTTCCCGCGAATATCTCGGTGTACTTTCACAGCGAGAACGGAATTCTTGGCATGGGCCCGCGCGCCAAGCCGGGCGAAGAAGATTTCGATCTGGTCGACGCCATGAAAGTCCCCGTTACTTTACTTCCCGGCGGCGCGTATTTTTCTCAAGATGACGCGCACGTGATGACGCGCGGCGGCCATCTCGATATCTGCATTCTTGGCGGACTGCAGGTCTCTGAGCGCGGCGACCTCGCCAATTGGCGCGTTCCAGGCGCAAAAGGCGCAGGCGGGATCGGCGGCGCGATGGACATCTCCGTTGGCGCGCAAAAACTCATCGTCACCATGGAGCACACCGCAAAGGACGGCTCGCCCAAAATTGTGAAGACCTGCACCTATCCGCTCACCGCCATCGAGTGCGTGGACACTATCATTACCGACCTCGCCGTAATCGACGTCACGCCCGAAGGCCTGGTGCTTCGCGAGCTAGCTCCTGGTTTTTCTCCAGCGGAAGTCCAAGCTGTGACCGAACCAAAACTGCGCCACGCTGCGAACGTCCCCGAAATGCAGCTTAAACCACGCTGAGTTTCTGCTGTTCCATTTTTCAGATCGTTTAAATGAAGCGGCGCGTATCCGTCCGCATCTTTCCAGTGTATTATTTTCAAATCATGGCAACCGAGCCGGCGCGTCAGCGCCCTCTGACCTATTGGATCGGCGAAGGCGGCGGATGGCTGCTGCGTCACGTAGTGAGTGGCCTGGCTGCGACCGGAATTACGCCGAATATGTTTACGTTTTTGGGGCTGGCGGTAAATTCCTGGGCCGCAGTCCTTTTTGCGATGGGACGTTTCCGCCAAGCCGCTGCAGTTCTTTTTCTCGCTGGCTTTCTGGACATGGCCGATGGACAAGTGGCGCGCCGCGTCGGACGCGTCACCGCTTTCGGCGCCTTCCTGGATTCCACGCTCGACCGCTATTCGGATCTCGCGCTTTACATGGGCTTGGTGGTTTATTACACGCTGATTGGCCGGTCGTTTTATATGGCGCTGGCCGCCGTGGCCATGGCCAGCTCGTTCATGGTGAGTTATTCGCGCGCGCGTGCGGAGTCGCTTATCCCGTTATGTAAAGTTGGGTTTCTCGAGCGCCCGGAGCGTCTGGTTCTGCTGATTATGGGTGGCGCGTTCAACCGCATGGCCCAAGTGCTTTGGGTTATCGCGACATTTTCCACTATCACCGTGATTCACCGCGTTATTTATACCTGGCAGGAACTTCGCGCGGGCCGCACTCTTCCGGACGTCAACCCCACTTAAGCTTTTTCCGGCGGATTTTCTTCGAGGGATTTTTCTACCGGCGCCGCCACAATATTTTGCACTTCTTGGCGTAGAGCATCCACTGCGGAGCGTTCCACACCGGCCGTTTCAATCGTATCGTGCAGATAAACCGTAATCTTCCCGGGATAGATCATCCAGTGTCCCGTCCGGAAAAACTGATACGAGCCGCAAATGCTGACGGGAACGATGGGCACGCCGAATTTTTGCGCCATGTTGAAAATCCCTTTTTTGAAATCGTGCGTGTGGCCGTCGCGAGTGCGCCCGGCCTCGGGAAAAGCAAGCAAGCTCACTCCGGATTCCAGCGCTGTTTTCGCGCGCTTGGTCATGGTTTCCAATCCCGCGCGAGAGGGCTCGTTGGGCACTGCAATGTTGCCGAATCTACCCATCATCCAACCGTATATGGGGATCTTGAAATGCGACTCCAGCTCGAATCCGCGCAAGAATTGTGGAATGGCCGAGTACGCCACAAATGGATCGAAAATATTCACATGATTGCTTATGAAAATGCTTGTGCGCGTGGGATCGAAGCCCGGCGCGCGGTGCACCTCGAATTGCACGCCGATCAACCTCAAAATATTTCGAAAAAACAATCGCTGCGGATAATCGTTTTTTCTTGGGTCGACGGGGATTGCCAGAAGAATCAGGAATATGCATACCACCGCAAAATGGATTCCGCTGATGGCCCACAGTAGGAGCGCTCGGACCGTGAGATATGCTTTCCTCATACGATCGCGTCGAATGCGCCCGGCAGAATCTCGAGCGAACGGCACTCGAGATTCAGAATTTCGCCATCGATCATCACGTTCACGGGTTCGTCCAGTCGAAATTCCACGCGTTTCGCCGCCGCACGAGAGGCCAACGGATGCTCGATGTGCTTTCCTGTAAAAAGGCCCGGGAAATTCTTCAGCAAATTGAGCCGTCTAACCGGGGCCCAGCGAACGTACTCGATCAAGCCGTCGGTAGGATCTGCTTTCGGCGCGATCATCATTTTTCCGCCGGTGAATTTGCTGTTGCTGAAGGAAAGAAACAGTGCCGGCTCCTGATTCAGGTTTTCCGCGCCGTCCAGCCGGTGCGGAAACGACAGATGCTTTAGACCAATCAGACGCGTGAACACCGCGAATATATAACCAAGCTCGCCCCAGCGCTTGAATTCGCGATTAGCTGTCTCTCCCACATCAGCAGGAAAGCCCAGACTCAGCAGATTTATGAAATAAAGTTCTCCGGTCGCGTGCCGCAGGCGAATCACATCGCAGGCGCGCCGTTTTTTATCACGCAAAGCCGCCAGCGTGTGTTCGACGCCTTGCACAGTGAAGTCTCTGAGGAATGAATTTCCGGTACCGAGGGGCAGGAAACCGAGCGCCACGCGTCCCGCGGGACCGCTCGCCTCGGGGAACAGGCCGTTTAGAATTTCAAAAGAGGTGCCATCTCCGCCGACCGCGAGAAAATTCCGAAAGCCTTCTTGGTATGCCTTGCGCGCAATTTCAGAAGCTTCTCCGCGGCGCGTGGTTTCAGAAACCACTAAATCTATCCCAGCGCGACGGACGCGGCCCAAAGTGGCGTGTGAGAATCTGCTGCATCTCCCATTTCCTGCTGCCGGGTTCACGATGGCGAGATAGCGCGCTCCGTTTTCTTTGTCGGCACGTCTTTGGCCGGATGGCCCGTTCACAAAGCCACCACCGCGGAACGGTCAACACTTCCGCGAATTTGTTCCGCTAATTCGCCGCGCTTTATCTTCATGGACGCGGTGAGAGGAAAATCCCGGTCCCAGGCGAGGTAGCCGTGGATGCGTTTGTAATTTGTCAGTTGACGATTGCGCGCAGCAACGTCGTCCACCAAATCTTTGTTGATTGCTTTTCCCGCCTCTGGATGCAACACGATAACCAACTGTTCGCCCACCATCGAACGTTGCGGCCAAAGATAGTTTGCCGCAAAGACACAGAATTCCTTTACCGCGAGACTTTCGAACGCCGTTTCAACGTCCTCGGGATAAATATTTTTGCCTTCTTCGGTGACGATCATGTTTTTCTTGCGGCCAAAAAGCTGTAAATGGCCCGCCGCATCCAGGCGGCCTAAATCTCCGGTCAACAGCCAGCCATCCACGATCGTTTGCGACGTCATTTCGGGCTCGTCGAGATACTGCGACATGATCGTTTTGCTGCGTACCGCTACTTCTCCGATTCCTTCAGAATCTGCATTTAGAATTTTCACCGCGATGCCTGGCAACGGTTTCCCGACCGTGTCGGCCCGAAAGGGCTTGAAATCGTTCACCGTGATCACCGTGCCGGCTTCTGTGCAACCGTATCCGTTTCCCACCGGAATTCCGAGGTCGTAAAAAAATTGCAACGTCGAAGGTTCAGTGAAGGCGCCCCCGACGAAAAATGCGCGCAACTCGCCGCCGAAAGCCTGATGCACTTGCGGCAGCAATCTCCGGCTTAAGTTCACATTGGGCCGCCGGCGAGTAAGGGCGCGATTGGTCTTGATCAACGTGTTTAGAATTGCGCGGCGTCCTTTCGGTAAATCGGCAAATCGCTGACGCAATCCGCGTTCCAGGCTCTTTAAAACCATCGGCACCAGCGTCATGTAAGTGATCTTGTAGCGCGTAAACGCCTCGCGGATATATTCGGGACGAAGCGTACGCAAATGCACCACTGCGGCGCCGCAAGTAAACGGTCCGATAAAGCCGATCATGAAATCAATCGCGTGGTTCGTCGGCAAAATGCTCAGATAGCGCACGCCCGGCCAGAAGGGATAGAGCGCAGTGAGCGCCATACACTGCTCAAGATAATTCTCGTGAGTCAGCACACAGCCCTTGGGTTGCCCTCCCGTACCTGAAGAATAAACGATGCAAGCCGCGTCCTGCCGGCTGCGCGGCACGAAATTTGGTTCGCGGTCGCTTTTGAATTCTTCCCAGCGTTTTGCCGCGCCCAGATCGGCTCCGACTGGCGCTTCAGTGACCAGCACCACGCGCGCGGCAAGATTCTTGAAACCGTCCGCCTGCATAATTGCGCGCCAGAGATGATATTCAACGATTAAGAATTCGGCCTTTGAGTGGGCCAGAAGGTGAAGCTGCTCGGCAGCCGTCAGCTTGTAATCCAGAGGAACCAGCACGCCGCCGCAGAAAAAAATCGCATAAGCTGAGATCAGCCATTTCGACTGATTGGTCATGATAATGGCCGCCCGCGTACCTGTCTGAAATCCTGCATTTTGCATCGCGCAGGCAAGCGGCAATGCGGCTTCTTTGAATTGCTTATACGTGAACCGAGCTTTCTCGCGCTCGCGGTCTGCTTCGATCAGGCAAACTTCTTCGGGCCAGCGTTCCAAAGCCGCGCGCAAAGCTTCGCCCAGGGATTGATATTCGCGGAGGTCAAGCATCAGAGGCGCAGCTGAATGCGCTCGGCGAGCGTGCGGAAATCGCTCACGCCTTGCAGTTCGTAATCGGGGAGCTCGATTTTGAAATGGTGCTCGATGCGCGTGAGCAAATCCAGCGCCTGCAGGCTGTTGATCCCGAGTTTTTTGAAGAAGTCGTCGTCGGGTGTGAGTTGCTCGCGCGGCACTTTGAAATGCTCGGCGGCCAGCCGCAATACTTCGTCGGTTGTGCTCTGTAAGGAGCTCATGCTTCTATGTTGCCACAAGTAGAGCGCAATGTGCTTTCGTTCGATGGCCCAACGCTACGATAAAGAGTTACGGCAAATAGGGCAACGCGTCCTTGCTCTCCACGAATTTCCGCAGCCCTTTTTCCACCGCCGGGCGCATGAAAAGGTCGCAGAAGATATCAATCTCGCGGCGCAATTCGTCATGCGGGATCGGCTTGATAAACCGCTTTGCTGCCAGTGCCGTGCCGCGATCAAACTTTTTCAGTTGCGCAGCGGTCTGCCGGGCCACGCGCAACGCGTCTCCTTCAGCAGTCACTTGGCTCACAATGCCCGCAGACTGCGCACGGGCAGCGTTGATGCTGCGTCCGGTGAGAACTAAATCGCGGACCACCGCATTTCCGAGGTCTCGTTTCAACCGCGGAATTCCGCCGAATCCCGGGATCAATCCCAGCCGCAACTCCGGAAAACAAAAACGCGCCATCTTGTCCGCAATGATTAAATCGCAAGTGAGCGCCAACTCGAATCCGCCGCCAAAAGTGAGCCCATTCACGGCCGCAATAGTGGTAAAAGGCGCCTCGTCGAGCGCATTCATCACCGCATGAATTCGCTCGATAAAGTCTCGAAGACCGCTCAGCCGTTCGGCTGCCGGCAATTCCTGCGAAAGGTGAAACAACTCGCGCAAATCGCCGCCGGCGCAGAAGCCTTCCGTGCGCGCGCTCGAAATGATCAGCGCGTGCGCTTCGTCCTTTAGTTTTCCCAGCGCGCCAACGAACTGTTCGAGATCGGCGAGCACCGCTGTGCCGATTTCGTTGCATGGCGCGTGATCGAGCGTCAGTTCGATTGTTCCATCAACAACTTGCCACGAAAGTGTCTTGCCTTGAAAAGTGTTCATGCTGTTGGTTTCCGGTAGAGCTGCTCGATCTCGGTGGCGAAACGCGCCGCAATCGCGTCGCGCTTGAGCTTGCCATTTGTGGTTAACAATCCGTTCTCCGGACTCAACGGCTCCGGAAGAATCGCAAACGCCCGAATCTGCTTGTAGTGCGGCAAGTCTCCATTCACCTGTTCAACCGCGAATTGAATGTCCGCGTCCGTCAATCCATTGGAAGAATGGGCGGTCACCAGAGCGGCGAGGAAACTGCGCTGATTGCCGACTAAAATAACACGCTGCGCTTCGGGCACATGACGCGCTAACTCCTCTTCCAGCGGCTCCGGAGCAATATTGTGGCCCGAATTCAGAATGATCAAATTTTTCAAACGCCCGGTAATTCGCCAGTATCCCGCGGCGTCCACTTCGCCTTGATCTCCGGTGTGAAACCAGCCGTCAACAATGACCTTCGCCGTTTCCTCTGGTCGTTGCCAGTAACCGGGGAAAATATTCGGCCCACGAACCAGAATCTCTCCGTTTTCGGCCACCTTCATCTCGATACCCGGGATTGCCAATCCCACCCGTCCGGGCACCACGCGCGTTGGATCATCCAGCGTGCATATCGCCGTAGTTTCCGTGAGCCCATATACTTGCAGAACCGGTATTCCCAGCATCATGAAGAAAAGCTGCGTTTCTATCGATAGCGGCGCCGAACCGCAAATCAGCGCCTTCAATTTCGGACCGATGCTCTTGCGTATTTCCGGGAACATCACCCTTCTTGCCAACCACAGCCATAGTGAATCAAGCCCACGCGTTTCATTATTTTGCTGCCGTATATATCCTTGCTGCGCGCGCGAAAAAACAAATGCCGCAAACCCGCCCCGCTTTTGGATCGTCTCAGCGATTTTTGCGCGGACTCGCTCCAGCAGTGTAGGAACATTCAAAAAATAATCCGGCGTAGAGACTTTCAGATCATCAGCAATCTTGGACACGTCCGTCGAAAGCGTCAGTACGCTGTTTCGCGACAGCGCCGTAAGCAACAAAATCCACGACGCCGCAAAACAGAACGGAGCATAGTGGAAGATTTCATCCGGCCCCTGTGTAGCGTGCTGGCTCATAAGCTGATCCAGCCGCGCATTCGTGCATCCCAACATGTAGTTCACGTTTGCGGCATTCAGCATCACGCCCTTGGATTCGCCCGAAGTCCCAGAAGTGTAGATAATCGTGAGCACATCGGAATCGGCGAGAGGCACCACCGGCACCGGTTTTGCGGTTTGCCCGGCAAAAACAGTGTCGAACAGCGTAATATGCGCCGCGCCTGGCCACTGCTTCGTGATTTCCGCGGAAAGTTTCGCGTTGGAGCAGAAAATTCTCGCCGGCCCGGAATCTTTCAGCATCGCCACCAACTCGGCGGGAGCTTGCCGCGAATACAGCGGCACAACCACAATCCCCTCGACCATCATTGCCAGATCGAGCGCCACCCAACGAATGCTGTTTGAACCAAGCAGAGCACAGCGGTCTTTCTTTTTTAAACCGCGCGCACTCAGGAAGTTTCGAGCCTCTTGCACCATCCCTAATAATTCGCCGCCCGATGCCGATTTCACTTTGCCGTCGCGAATTTCGCGCAGCACAGATTCGCCGGCTCGTTGCCCGAGCCTCTCGAAGATGTTTTCCAAAAAACTCATGTCAGGTTTCATTAAGCGGCCGCAACTCCGCTATGTTCTTCAAGCAACTTGTTCAAGGTCGGACTAAGCGGCGGCAGATAATCCTGCCACGTCAGGACCCCGCTTCGGATCGGAAATTGGGGATACCGCCGCGCCACCTGCTCTTCGAAATAAACGCCCATGCGCGCCATCAATTGCAAATTGCGTGCGACGGTCGCCCCAATCGCATCTCGAATCGCTTCCGTTTGCGAATCCAGAGCCTGCAGCGACGCCACAATTCTATCCTCCAGATCCGGGTCATCCACGCGCGACAGCAGATTTTCGTGCCCGCGCTCGCGCATCAAGTTGCGTATGCGCTCGTCCATGGTCACTCCCGCTGACGGGACGCCTGCCGGCATCGACGTCACAATCGCATGAAAGCGCGAAGAAAGCATCCGGTCGCAACTCCGCAAAATGCTCACAATTTCGTACATGTTATATCGGTCCGACGCAAAAACAGGAGCGCCGCCAAGTTTTTCAGCCACCCGCTGGCAAGCATCGCGATCGAGCATTTCCATGGCGATCAAAACAGGGAACACCGCGTCCGACTGCTTGTAACGCGCCACGCCGCCGGCCATAGCCGCCAAATATTTTTCATACGCGGCGTCTACTTCACGCCCGGAGCGGTGAAAATAAATCGTTCGGTAGTAACTTTCCTTGTAAGCTCCTGCAATCGAGTGCGCCAGTCCTTTTGCGAGCGACGCTTTCACCGGCCACCAAAACGGATTGATGGGACAAATTGCAAGTACCGGCAATTTCCCGTCCCAGCCCGCATCAAGCAGCGCCTTGCGCCCATATTCCGGCCCGAGCGGCTCGAAAGTCCACGCCGTGTCGGTTCCTAATTCAGTGGGAACTCCCAATTTTCCTAAAACATTTTGCGACTCGATATTTCGAGTGATTATCAACGAATCGCGGCAGAATCGCCTGCACATTTTCTGCAGCAGCGGATCCATCTCGCCCGCTTCAGCTCCGAAGCCAACGCTCAATTTGTTTTGCGCCGCTGCGATCCCCAGCGCGCCGATCATCATGGTCGTAAGCGCGTTCGCAAATT